>Ga0326512_10003552_pt1 | contig 11405 bp, 6 predicted proteins | sample 1_2617_0518_D_FD_203652 | JGI IMG/M metagenome (GOLD analysis project Ga0326512, IMG submission 203652) | Bovine rumen microbial communities from UC Davis, California, United States - 1_2617_0518 | ecosystem: Host-associated > Mammals > Digestive system > Stomach > Rumen | place: USA: California... | reverse complement strand
AGCGTTTCCAAGTCCCATCATTATACCAGATAATCCAGTAGTCAACTTCTCCAAGAGATTTTGGTTTGGGCAAATCCTTCGGAATAGCTCTGCGTTCATTAATAAGGCTGCGCATAATCTGCTTCATCGCATCCATATCAAAACCGCCACTTGCAGAAAGACCATCTGTATCAAGAACGTCCTTAATAGATATGGTCATACGCTCTGTGATAAAGAAGGTAATCTCATCTCCTCTCAGCAGTTTAAGCCGATTCCCCTGTCTAATGTACAATTGTGTACCTGACAGGAATATAGGTCTGCGAGCTGGCTGAACATCAATTTTGCAATAAGTCTGCTTTTCTAATGTCTCAAATTTGATATCCATGAGTGAATTGGCCAGACTGGGGCACAGACGGTCTATCGTATTGCGAATTTTCAACTCATATCCATCCTTGTCCTCCTTATAGGTGCCGTTGAAATCATCTTCTTCGTCATCGTTCAGGAATTTGTAGTCTCCGTCTATTCCGACCACCTTCTTTGACTTGTCGTGAACACCAATATACAGCGTACCGCCCTTTGTATTCATGAACGCAGTCAGTTCTTTCAGTATATTATACAGCTGTTTGCCAATATTTGCCTTCCCCTCTCCTGGGGGAAAAGCTATCGATGTCTTTAGCTCAAGCGTTTGGTTCTCGTCCCCCACATTCAGGACAGGGAGACTATTCCACAGAGCAGCTAGTTTGTTTTCAGTATCATCCTTCGTATCTTGTACAGCCTTGTCTATTGGTTTCTTGTCCGCATGTGCCACCTCTTTAAGTTTCAAGTTTCCCTTATCGCTAAAACCGACAACTTCCAAAATACAGGAGTCACCTATCTGATATTTCTGGTCGCCCTTGAAGAACATACGATGGGTAGAGAAATCATCTTCAAGAACATAGAAAGTCACTTTCGTATGAAAGTCTTCTTTCACGTCAGTTACTTCGAAAGCATAGAGTTTGCCTTCCTGATAGTGTTCGCGGTTCAGACGCGCTTCATCCTGCACGAACTTTATCTTACCAAACACATCAATGCTCTTAACCATCACATACAATGTATCGGGTAGGCTTTCGTACTGGCACTTCAAGATGTTATATACCCGATATTCCTTGTTTGGATCATCGTCGTGAAGTGCGATATAGTTATAACCTGCGGAATCCTTGCGAATATCCACAACCTTCATCTCATATTGTTTTCCGATTTCGTAGTTCATATATACTATTCAATTTCGTATTATCTGCTTAACTTTGATGTTCTAACAGGCTCTTTCCTAAATCCGTCAGATAGTATTTCTGATTCGGATGTTTAGGAGAATCAGGGTATTGCATTGCAATATAATTTGCTTCCAATGCAGGGCTGATATAGTTCTTGAAAAAGTTCATAACATCTTTTAAGTTCATAGATTCCATCATTTCGCTTCTAGTTTTGGGACCTTGTTTCAGCACCCTCAGAAGCTCCAAAGCTTTAGGGGTAGCTTTAGGGGTTTCTTTAGGGGTAGCTTGGGGGATAGCTTGGGGGGTAGTGCCAGCCTCAAGCTCTTTTAGGAACTCCGGATGGATATCAAGATGAGCCAGGAAATAAGAGTTATTGTCATCCGTTTCGAACCTCACCTCTGGCGAGCCATTCTGTCGAAGCGCCTTTCTGATCTTTGGGAATCCCGTTGAACGCCCTTCCGTATAATGCAGTTCCTTCAAGAAGTCACCAATCCGTCGGTTCCTGTAGTTCCGGCTTACCACTCGTTCCTTCTTCATGTCATCCTCCTGTTTTGTATAATTATTCAACTGCGAAACTGGCGGTTGCGTAATTAGATTATGTTCCAGTATATATTCTATTGTCACTATTTCGATTCTATTTTCAGTCCCAAATTATAGTAATTGGAGATGTTGTTTAGGTAACCCGCTTTTTGAGCATTACCCAACTTAGAGTAAACAAAGAAATTGCCAACGCGAGTCTGACAGGAATAACCTAAATCTGTGCGTTCCTTGGTGTCAACGAGGTTATATCCCTTAATCATAATACCAACTTTGGCCACTTTGTCGAATCCGATTTTTTGGATAGATTTCACGAAGGTACTAATAGCTTTATCGTCGTCGAAAACAGTCCCATCGGGAAAGGTTACGATTAATTCTGCATTTGGATTATGAGCGTCAGGAGTTTTTGTTAATTCGAAATCACCATGGCCATAATCATCGAATGTCGTCCATGGATAGGGTGAAGGCTCTCCAATGATAGTCTCCATTTCACTTTTTGCTTCATCGAATGATTTGCATCCCTCTACAATTTTCAATGGATGGCAATCAACGTCTATAAGCCACACCGCCCATTCATTCTTTTCAAGAGTTGCCAAATAACCATAATACTCAAATCCTGGCGATGGTACACAAATTCGCACATCGTCAAACCTAAACGGATTCTGTATAGAGTAGTATTTATCCACATCCATACCCATTCCCATGAATGACGGTCTGAATAATCCATACTTGCCATTACAACGAATTAAGGAGATAAGTCCATGAATATCGCCACTTAAAATCCATCGCAACTCATAGTTTCTTGGCATATCTTCTTCCTTAATAGGAGATAAGCCCTTATACAAATTCGGAAATCTTGGTGACCAGTTGTCTTTTGTGGAATTTTCTTCTACCTTATTGTCTGACATCCCGTATTGACAACAAATGTCATCAACAGTTTCACGGAGTTTCAATACTACACTTTTTCTTGTCTCTTCATCAAGGATATCGAATGATTCCGATTCTATGAAAGACGAAAGTTCTGTTAATATTTTCATATTTAATAATTTGTTGTCAGTGAATTATTACATATTGCCTATATTGCCTCGATTTTGATGCTCACCTTCAGCGCCTCCGCAATCTGCATCAAGTAGTTGGCCTTTGTCTCGTTTGAGAAGTACACGTACACCCACTTGCTGCCCTCCCGCTGCTGCCACCGCTTGTTGTCGTCAAGGCGTTGACGGGTGTCCACGAGGTTGTATCCAGCACACATGATGCCTACCTTCGCCACTTCGTCAAGTCCGATGAACTTCAGCACCTCGATGAACGTTTGGATGGCATTCCGCTCCTGAAACACTCTGCCGTTCACGGTGATGCGCATATCCCGTCCCTTAACGTCGCTGATGTTCTGAGGTGTAATGAGGATGGAGTCTGAAGGCACAGAGGGTGGTTGCGCCTGAGGAGTCACCTTTAGAGTGATTGTATTCTGAACCATAGTACCCCATCCGCTATTCAGTTCATCGCAGACCTCCACCTCTCCGTTAACATCCTTCTTGACGGTCAGATACACCTCGCACTCCAAATCTTTCAGCAGGGGCTTGGCATACTCCTGCAACTCTGGAATAATCTTCGATGTAATCAGCGACTGCTCCAGGTCATCAATCTCGTCCTCCAGTTCATCCTGCACCTTCAGGTGTTTCCGTTTCAGGCCTGCCCTCAGGGCATAGTCCTCTTTCAGAGTATCAAGTCTTTTATCCATCTTTATTTTTTTAACTATGAGTTATCGGTTATAGTCATTGCATATCATGGAGTAACACAGAACTTCTGATATTCTTCCCGTTTGATTGTTGTTCTTGAGTCAATAGATAGAATATCGTCGTATGATAAGTTATACAATTTATACACCAGAAGGTCAATACTGTTTTCAAGGTCCAAAACATCTTCTTCTATGTTGACCCTTTTCTTATCCATAATCAGATTAACATACCTGCTAATAGTTTTTTGTATTTCTTTTGAAGCACATGGCACAGGTATCTCTTTCACTTGAGCAATGCGAATTTTAGGAAATAATTCTGTTTCTGATTTAAATTTGGTAGTATAGTAATATTGTATAAGTCGTGAATTCAACACGCCCGTGAGATATCTGTAATCAATATGGTCATCAGGAAGCTTGATAGAATAAAGACTTCTTGTACACAGCAATGGATAGTCCAAACAAAGTGTTGTTATTGAACTTCCAGTTTCACGAATCAAGACTCTTTCACCTTCAAAAAAGTATTCTTCTTTAGAAAAAGAATCTTTAATCTCATTACTGATATATGACATTGATTTGGGTATCCATTTTTGTACATTTGTTCCCGTAATAATAGGATTTTCGCCACTCTTCGTTACTGCTTTTCTTCCTATTTCATATCCACGCATTATTTTTGTGAAAGACTTAAGTTTAGGGAATGATTCGATTTTCTTTATAAGCAGTTTGTCAGAGTATAAATCAGAGAATGACCATGGATTCTTGGATGATTTTATAGCAATTAACGTAGCCGTGGGCATTCCAACTTGTTCAAAAACAGCATCCCCTTCTACGCGAAACTTTATTAAAACTGTTGAACTTTCAAGAAGTTCGCGTAAAGGTGGGAATTTCAGACCTTTTACATACAAAGATGCTGTTATATATGACAAGACACCATTCTCCTTTAAGAGCGTAATTGCTTTCTCAAAGAAATATGCATATAGTTCGTAGCAGCTCTTGGTCTTGTATCCATCATAAATAGGACTTTCTGGTACTACAAGATATGGTGGATTACCGATTACAATAGAAAAACCTTTATTGATTCCAAACATCCACTCAGGGTCAAAGAAAGGAGAAGAAACATTCTGGTCATAAGGATTCCAATTTGTAAGTTGCTTTGCAAGTTGCATTGCCTTATCTCGACCAGAAGAAAGAGTATCTCTTAAACGCTTACATTCACGTTTGAAATGACGGATATTACCAGTAATCTCCTTGATCTTAACTTCTTTACGGTTGACGGTGATAATTTCTTCCTTTTCACCGAATAAATCTTGTTGTACAGATTGCTGAACTATGTCATCTGGCTCACGTTCTGCAATAGAGAGTTTCTTCTCTAAATCAGAAATGGTACGTTCATATTCTTTAATTTTGTCTTCAGTTCCTCTGACATAGCAGTCTCCTGTGGATAACATTATTTGCCCGCGCAAAGTTTCATCTTTCGACAGCAAACGTTCTTTAACGTGCTGATCCGTCACAACGAAAAGTTCATGTCTTACACCCTTCAATTTAGTAATAAGGTCAAGTATGTCTTTGTTTGCAAACAATTCACGTGCTTCATCTATGTGCTCAAGACGTACTAATGTATTTGCGCAAACAAATTTCATTTCAAGATTAGGCAATGGCTTGATATCGTAATTCTTGCTTGCATCTTTAGAAGGTTGCTGCTCGCAAAGCAATGAGATAAAGAAACGCAAGCGACTGATTTGTACAGCAATACTCTGTATATCAACGCCATAAATACAGTTCTCTATGAGATACAATTTGCGTGCATAGTCAGGGTAGTTAACAGAGAGCTTGAATACCTCTTCAATCTCATGACGATGTGCTTCTTTCTCTTCGTCTTTCATCGAAGCAACAAATGCTTCATCTGTTAAGGCTCGATTTATGACAACCTCTTCCCAGTATTTATTCGTAGCATCTACACGACTAAGAAGGTGGCTCATCTGTTGGAGCATACCCATAGGGAATGCACCAGAGCCGCATGCAGGATCGAGAACCTTACAATTTAAGATAGCTGATACAATATCATGAGTCTGTTGCTCGTTGAGGGTACTGACCTTGTCATCATCGCTATAGGAAAGAAGTGAGCGCAGTGTTTCTTCTTCAACATCAGAAACCGTCTTCTTTAAATAGGCTATCAGCGACTCATCAACCATATACTGCACAATAGGACGTGGTGTATAATAAGAACCTGTTGATTTGCGGACTGTCTTTTCTGTTTCTGGATTATAAGCAGCAAGAAGATTCTCAAACACTTTACCTAACAACTCCGGATCAAGTGCAACGTCTTGGTCAAGAGGCGTGTTTTCTTCAACAGTAAAATTGTATCGTTTTAAGATGGTTAATAGTCCAGAAACCTTTACGGATGATTTGCCTGGGTTGTCATATTCCTCACTTAAATCAACATATTCTTCTTTGGCAAAGAATAGGTAATTAGGGACAAATGCCTGTCTTTGAGGTTTGTTGCTATCGCTAAATCCATCCCAGTTGTATGTATGCCCATTCTGCACTTTATTATCAAGACATTCGAATAATGAGTTGTTCATGAACGGGACAGGACGGACGAGTTTAATAAATTCTTCTTTTGATACTGCTAAATCTCTTGCATGGCGCATAAAGGTCTTTATATTGTGCTTGCCAAGATTTCGGTTCTCAATGAAATTATCTGAAATAAATGCCCGTTCTTCAATCTTCTTGTTCAACGTAGCAAAGAATAAGTTTTGCAGAATGACACGATAATAGGTACTCGATTCAAAATTGTCTGGTTCAAAGTCCTTAACCAAACGGGCGAGGTCTTCACGATTAAACAGTTCTTTAGGAACCAGTCCTTTCTGACGGAGGAACCAAATGAAGATGAGGCGAGTAATCAGACGAATAACATTCTGAGGGTTATACTTCTTGTCATCAGTATCATCATTGATGTCATTTGGAAAATGAACATGCTTGACCGCCCAGAAGAACCAGTCCTGCAACTCCTTATAGAACTGATTGGTGAGGACATCATTATCAAACACACTAAACCACTTGTCATAAAGTGCCCCAAAGGTGCAGTCCCTCTTTTCAAGGCGCATGTCCTCTAGAATGTGTACATGTCCAGTGTGTGGATTCTCTGGATTGATGCCACGAAGAATGTTAACCTTACCTGCCTTCTCGCCAGTGTGTCCAGATTGTTTGTATGCAGTACGCTCACACAACGAAAGAGCAAATCGTGTAATTCCCTCGTCAATATAACGACACACGAGGACTACAGGACAAGCCTTTGATGCCCGATTGAGTGAACGGGTTAGCGTAGCCATCTCCGTACGACTAATCTTTTCATCCTTTTTGAAGTCAACGGCAAATACCATCATCTGATCGTATCTGTCTGCATTTTTGCATGCTTCCTCAAAGGAAATGATATCATCTTCACCTGTAAATGTCTTGTCGGTGATTATACCAGCTAAATAGCTTTCTGCAATCTTGTCACAGATGTCCTGAACTGCTTTTGGCGTTTTGCCCAACGATGCAGCTACAATGGTTGGGATGGGAATCTGCTGTTGAGACCTAACTTCCATGTCAATGCCAAGATCAGACAAAAGGCTAAGTGTGGCTTTTTGAATATTCTCACTAGCAAAAACACCAAGATTTATTGATTTCCCCATAATGTTATGAGTTTAAAATTAAACTTATTTCTTACTGATGTATTCCCATACCAAAAGCTCAAGATTATCTGGCTTGAAGTTGTCTTCAACCATTTTCTTCTGTGGGTCTTTGGCTTTCTTTACGCCGCCAAACAGGTCAATTACATCATCTGTTGCAGCCTTTGGCACTTTTTCGTCAAGCCATCGTTGCATGATAGAATGAAGTTTGTTGATGGCTTCTGGTTCTGCCTTGTCAATTCCTGATGGAACGAAGCGTCCAATATTTAACTTCGTACGAAGCAAAGAGAGAATCTCCTGCTTGTTAAATTCCTTCACGGCTTTTTCGTCTCGGCTGTCTTCAACTGGACGAAGAACAAGGTGCATTTCGCCTGTGTCTTTTTGACGAATCAGTACAACAATACTCTCTGGTACTTGGGTAAACAAATCATCTTCTGTTCTGAAACCACTATATATACCATTAGGCATCTCACGATAATACTGTTCTTGTTCTTTCAGCATGTCAACCAGATCCTGACGGAAAGTTTCAAGCGAAAGATCATGCAGGCCGAATGTCTCTTCACCCTGATCCTTTCCTGTTTCCATAACATCGTCAAGCAATTTTTTGTCATTGCGGTCAAGAATCGGGTTGTCGGAAATAGTCTTGGCAAGTTCTTCACTGACCTCAGGTATTTCAACGCCCATTATTGCCATAGCTGCTAAACGGTTGTTGACACGATTGAACAACTTGAGGTAGCCATCATAATTTTTCGCCGGCCAGAAGTTCACACAGTCAATTTCAGTATTGATAGAGCCTATACGGTCAATACGCCCTTGACGCTGAATAAGGCGAGTGGGGTTCCAGTGAATATCGTAATTCACAACCGTCTGTGCATCCTGAAGGTTCTGACCTTCGGAGAGACAGTCGGTGGCAATAAGTATCCTGACAGGTTCGTTGAGTGCTTGATATGCACGCTTAGCCATCTCATTGTCATCCTTATATTTCTCTATCACCTTCTTCCATTCTGGGTAGGAAACATTCCACTTCCTTTTTTCATAATCGAAATGCTTGTCACCTTGAGGATAGTACTGCTTGTAAAGTGGAATCCAGTCCATCTCACGATATAGTTTACTCACAGGAGAGAAACGGCACAATGTGTTTTGGAACTTCTTTTCATGAAAACCACGGAAGGTTGCACCATTTCCATCAACAACAGCCACAACACCTGGGAATTCTTTATTGAGTTGTTCATACAGGTATTGAGCCGTGTCACTATATGATGTAAAGACAAGTACACGCTTATGACTCTTGTTTACTTTGTCAACAAGTATTTCTTTTAGTTTCTCGAGTTTACTGTCTTTTACCTTGCCAGCGAGGAACTGCCTTTCATAGACTTTCATATTGTCAACAAACACATGGAACAGACGTATATCTTTTTCCAGGTCACGCTTGAAGCTCTCAATATCCTGAATGTCTTCCAGACGGACAGGGTTCTTTTTCCCTAATGTCAACTCTGGATCATCAAAATCGTCATCATCGAATGGGTCATCGTCTTCGATTCCCACATCAATAATTCCGTCACCTTTTCCTTGGATAAAAGCGTTAACTTTTTCAAGAGCATTCTCATGATGAGCTAATACGTTTTCAACAGTGCTTTTACATGCTACCCAACTGCTTTCAAGCCGTTTTAAGAAGAGTATGAGCATCATCTTGCAAAGGAAGAATTCACGCTGACGCTGATCGTTTATAGCAGTAACTTTCTCTTTGGGTTTCTCAATATACGCAGAAGGCTGGTAGGCTACCATATTAGGAGCCATTAGTGCATCGTAGATATCTTCAAATGTTGATAAGTCACCAATCTCAGACATTGCCTTAAATATGTTTGTTGGCTTATTCTGTTTAGGGAACTTCAGGCCAGTACCTGTAGCCTTCTCTACCATTTTTCGGGTTCGAGCAACCACAAGTCGGTCTGTCAGGTTGAAGAAAGCATCTGGAAGGTCATCTACCAAATCTTTAATATGTCTATCCTCTTGCTTGCTCCACTTATCGAAAGCACTCTGAGCACGACGGAAGAGATCCATCAGGCTTGCAATACGGAAATCCTCGATATTAAAGCCATTATCTGCATCACGAACCATCAGTTTGAACTGATTACGAACATCCATCAAATGATTGTTGACGGGTGTGGCAGACAGTTCAAGGACCTTAATATCATCGTGAGGACGTTTCTTTAGTAGCTCTTCCACAAGATACTTGTATCTGCCCGACTTGTCGTTACGTAAATTATGACTCTCATCTATGACAATAAGCATCTTGGGGCGTGTCTTCAAGAAAGAAAGCGGGGCTCGCCCATAAGAGTCAAGTCTCCCTGGTTGCAAATCAGTATGAAAACGAACCTCATAATCGAAGTCGTCACGTTCAAAGCGAGAACCTTGATGAGACAGGTATTGTTCCCAGTTAGCCTGTAGCTTCTTGGGACATAAGACTAATGTGAAGTAGCCCTCGCTTTGGAAATACTTGATAACAGCCAGTGCCGAGAATGTCTTACCAAGACCAACGGCATCTGCCAAAATAGCACCGTTATACTTTGTCAGCATGGAAATAAGAGATTGAACTCCCTTCTTCTGATAATCAAAAAGAACACTCCAAATCACAGAGTCTTCCATGCGAGTAATGCTGCGACTAGTTCCGTCTGTAAGAGACAGCTCAATATCATCATGGAATAATTCAAAGAGTATCTTATAATAAATGTCACGAGGCATATATTCTTTGCAAAAGTTCTCAATGCAGTCAATAAAATACTCTTTTACTGTTTTTCTTATTTTCTTACCGTCCTCAAACAGATCAACGGTATCTTTAGCCACATTTGCCCATATATCTTCAAACCATCTCAGAGTTCCTTGGAAATCGTCTCCATCAAATCCCTTGCGAGCAACATTGAACTCAATATTGCCCGAATCCTTATAGTAGCCAAGCCCCTTTTCTGTAAAGTTCGAAGAACCTGCAATGAAGAAACATTCATCAGCTTCCTCTGATTCATAGATGTATGTCTTGGCATGACAGAAAGCACTATCAATGCGTCGCAGTTCAATATGGTCCTGTCTTAATATCTCAATGGCGCGTTTTGCAGTAGCTTGTAATGAGAAAGCATTACTAAGGTCACTCGTACCTTGTAAAATATCAATTATGCGTTCACGTTGGTCATCTCGTCCAGCTATTTCGCTGAGAATCATACGGAACTTCTTGGGCTCTTTGTCGAACTTCTTCAGTAGAGACAAAGCTGAAATAGTGAAAAAGCCAGATACAATGTTCAGACTTTCCCCACCAGTGTACTTCTTCAGATACTCCCAAACGGTAGTTATCTTACTCTTTTTGTTAAGTTCATTTTTATTATCTAGAATCATAATTAGTATGTTTATTATTCTTGTTCGTTTTGCCAATCACTATCTAATTGTTTCTCTTTCTCTGTACGAGTGTCAATGATGGTCTCTTTGCCAGAGTCGGTCACTTGGACTATCTCATCTAATAGAGATTCAACTGTATTATAGAAGAACTCCCAGGGGAGTGCGATGAGTTGCTTGGTTGCACCAAGACGATTGAAGTATTTGGTTACAAATCTGATACGTTGCTGCCAATAGGGGTCAAATACATCCGGATGTTCGCCGATGCATTTTAAGATGCCTTTAACTTGAGCTTTGTTCCTAAACATCTTATAGTTCGCAAAGTTCATGCTACGCATATCGTAGTATTTAAATAGTGTTCTCGTATAGATATAGGGATCACTATCTGTTTCATCAATCGTACACTTAACGTCCCACCACATACCTGCAAGATGGTTTCTGACAAACTCACGAGGGAAGAACCAACGGTTTAATATGACAGATGGCTTCGTGGGATCTTTCTGCAGCAGACGCGTGACATCATTCAAGAATCTCTTGTGCATGTAGGGATAAAGGTCTGCATGACCCAAATAGATCCAGAAAGGCTTTTCGGAGGCTACGACTGGGCGCAATTGTCTGAAACTCTCGTACAGAGTTATGGCTGCATCCAAGTCTTGACTTTTGTCTGATAAAGCCATCATTTTATCTAATAGACCCTCTGGTTGCACCAATCCGCCAACCCAGCCAGTCTCTGATTCGTCAAACACGAACTCCTTGTTCAGGTAAAGACTCAGGTCTTCGCCTCTTGAAACCTTATTGGTGAGGGTGCTTGCATATCCGTCTGTAAATATCTTCTGTATAGCCATATTTTAG
>Ga0326512_10003551_pt1 | contig 11405 bp, 14 predicted proteins | sample 1_2617_0518_D_FD_203652 | JGI IMG/M metagenome (GOLD analysis project Ga0326512, IMG submission 203652) | Bovine rumen microbial communities from UC Davis, California, United States - 1_2617_0518 | ecosystem: Host-associated > Mammals > Digestive system > Stomach > Rumen | place: USA... | reverse complement strand
AGGAACTGAACCGCGTTCTGTCTGGTAGGGTTGACTTCAACCATATGATCAACCTTGTTGCAGAATCCTTCAACGCTAGAATTCTGAATGACATTTATACTGTTTGGGCTGGTGCTACTGCTCAGGATATGGGCGGTGTTACTTACTTCCCTACCGCTGGTACCTATGATGAGGATGCTCTGCTTGATCTTATTGCTCATGTTGAGGCTGCTGCTGGCGGCAAGACAGCAACAATTCTTGGTACTAAGAAGGCCCTAAGGAACCTTCAGGAGTCCATCCAGTCTGACGGCGCTAAGGATGAACTTCACAACTTTGGTTACTATGGTAAGTTCTTCGGAACACCTTGTATCGCTATCCCTCAGAGACATAAGGTTGGAAGTACTCAGTTCCTATATGCTGATGACATCCTGACCATTGTTGCTGGCGACGACAAACCTATTAAGTTTGTTTACGAAGGCAATCCTATTGTTCTCATGGGCGATCCTATGACCAATATGGACTTCACTCAGGAGTTAGAATATGCATTGGTTGCATAACTATAGCTCGCGTTCATAGAAATATGTTCGAAAAATTACCCATTGAATTGCTGGGAAATCCCAAAGCTCATAAAACTACAGCATAGCGATTAGATATACGCAAGTGCGAATGTTACGAAAGTAGAAAGAATTTATGAGATGGCATATGGTTAAAACCTAAGTGCTTTATAACGGAAAATCAGCAGCCAAGCTCTGAATGAGGAGAAGGTTCAACGACTAACACCGGAGGGTGTGTAGGGCGCAAGTGTTTGGCGCTCGAAGTGGTGGGCATCTGAAAATGATGAAGATATAGTCTGCGCTGCATGGAAACATGTAGATGTGTTATACACAGGCAAAGGAGTAGCGGCCTTATATAATTAGGTTAATATCGCTAAGGGTGGTGGTATTGATTGAGAAGATTTGATAATTTAATTGGACAAAAATTTGGAAGACTAGAAGTCTTGAGTAGAGATGACGATAGCATAAGCGCATCTGGAAAGCATAGAGTTAGATGGTTATGTCAATGTGACTGCGGTAATACCGTGTCTGTATTATCTGATAATCTAAAAGCAGGTAAGACCACGTCGTGCGGTTGTTTCAGAGTAGAAAACACAAAGAAAGTTAAGTCAACGCATGGCGATACACAAAGCAGGCTTTATGGCATTTGGTGTGCAATGAAATCTAGATGCACAAACGAAAATAATGCGGCTTATAAAGATTATGGCGGTCGTGGTATTACAGTATGCGATGAATGGATGCATAATTACGATGCATTTAAAAGCTGGGCTATTGGTAATGGATATTCAGATAATTTGACAATAGATAGAATTGATAATAACAAATCGTACTCTCCATCGAATTGTAGATGGGTTGATGGCGTTGCGCAGGCCAACAACCGAAGGAGTAACAGACTCCTTACATTAAACGGAGAGACCCATAATGTTACAGAATGGGCATCAATTTTAGGAGTTAGTCCAAAAACTATTTTTAATAGAATTTATACGGGATATAGCGTCGATGACGCACTATCTTTTTAAACCTAATTATATTTGCTTAACAAAACGGATCTGTATGGCGTTAAATACGGCCTTGGCATCGTTCTTGCTGGTGGCAATGCAGGTATTGGACGTTACGAGTTTTAAAACTAATATAATTAATGCGGGGTCAGCAACGGCCCCGCATTTTGAATGAAAGGAGAAACATGGCAAGAAGAAAAACAGTTGACGAAACAGCTGATATTGCAAGTGTAGAGGCTGAATCCAAACCAATTATTCCAAAAGATATAGACCCTAATACAATGGTATTAGTCAAAAATGGCTTCCATGGTCCACTGGTTTATATTAGCTCTAGGACTAAGGAAAGAATTGTGTGGAATGAGTTTGGTGACGAGCAGGAGATGGAACTTAAAGAGCTTCGCAACGCGAAAAGTTCTGCGAAGAAGTTCTTCGAAAATAACTGGTTTATATTTGGCGACGAATATAAATGGGTAGTCTCCTATCTTGGGCTTAATAGTTATTATAAGTATGCTGTCAAGTTGGAAGACTTTGACGAGATATTTGAAAAGAAGCCAGAAGAGGTAGCTGATATTATTTCTAAGATGACAAAGGGGCAGAAACATTCGTTATCTTACAGAGCGAGACAGCTTGTTATGGACGGAGAAATTGATTCAAGGAGAATGATTGCGGCTCTTGAAGAAGCTCTCGACACTGAATTTATTGAGAAGTAAGGAGGGCTGTTATGACCATTCCTTATGATACTTTTAAGGGTGCGTTTTTATCTAAGATAACAGAGTACGAACTATATGGCATGTACGAAAACGGCGATGATGTTTTTGTGGATGCAATTATAGATGGATATATGAAAAGAGCTATGTCGTTTTCTATGTTCAAGAAAGTAATTGGTGTAGACTTTCTAGTCGGCGCCAATGACGAAACAAGAACGTTTAACATCGAAGTCGACATTGAAGATAACGCACTATACGAAATTGTAGATATTATTTCAGAAGGTATGGTTGAGTATTGGCTCAAACCATATTTATATAATCAGGAGAATTTACAGAATATTCTCAACACGAGGGATTATACAATGTACTCTCCTGCCGAACTGCTGTTACGAATCGGGAACGTACACAAGCGGGCTCATGATAACTATGTGAATCTTCTACGTGAGCATAGTTATAACACTGGTGATTTGACGAGTCTTCATCTATGATGATCGAGATTAAAACCGGTATTAATATAGACTCTGAATTTCTTAATAATTATTTTAAGACTCTCGTGAATCAATTCTTTAAGATTCTCCCGATGCGAGAGGATAATGAAGAGTCGCTACAAACTTATATTGAGGAGCTACAGGAAGAACTAATTGGCTTCTCTAAGCTATTTGGCGGTATTTTTGAATACGATCAATCGTTTATCTCACTAATCAGTATTCTTCAATACATGATTGACCACCCAGACTGTCAGGTGATTACCACTAGGCGGAAAGTCTTCAGAGCAATTTCTATTTGCAATAGACTTAAAGCAAAGTTCGGAGAGGGCGGTGTTAGCGATGGACAGTGTTAGTATTTATGCAAGAAGGATTGATCAGAGAGGCGGAAGTCGTAGAGGTGCTTTTAAGAATCATGTGATTCATTCAATTAATACGTTCTTGCCAGACAATCTGTCGTACACGACAGTATCTATAGATGGTGTAGAACAAGATGTAGCTATAATTGATTCTGATAACCTTGATGAAAAGACTATCCTGTCGATGCCAGGCGAGAAGCTACGGCATGGTGGTCTTGTTGATTGGATGGATAATTATTGGATTATTTACGAGCTTGACGCTAATACTACGATTCGTCAGAGAGGCGTACTATGGCAATGTAACTATCTTCTGAGGTGGGTGTCTGAGGATGGTGTAATACATGAGCAATGGTGCGTTGTTGAAGACGGCACAAAGTATCTTACTGGTGAAATGGAGGATAGAAACTTCATTGTCACAAGGGGTGATGCTCGTATAGCAATTACAATGCCTAAAAACGAACAGACCGTTAAACTCAACAGAGAAAGCAGATTCATTGTTGATGATCCAGAATCAGAAAAAATGCTATGTTTTATCCTTTCTAAGCCACTGAAAGTTGGACATCAGTATGGTAAAGACAACACGACTGATGGCGTATTCAAATACGTTCTTCAGGAAGTTACTGCGACCGGTGATGATAACTTTGAGTTAAGAGTCGCTGATTATTATAAGTACTATCCGAAAGAAAGCAACGCCGATGACGGCACATCCGACCAACCCGACAATACTGGAACAGAAGGGAGCTCTTGGCTGTAATGCAACTTGGGGATTTTTACGATTATAAAAATAAGTTCATGGAGCATATACTGACAAATGAAAAAATTGTATCCCTTCTTTCAGAGAAGGACGAAGACGGTAACGACATCTATACATTAGAGAACTCTAAGGAATTGATGTATAAACAAGTATTTCCGTTTTTATATGTACCAGAGACAATACATGATGGATGTACATATGTATGTTGTGATGTAGACGTTCAGGAGGCTCCAGATAAAACTTTTTATGAAGCAATCATATATGTGTGGGTATTCGCACATAGGAGCAGGCTTAGGTTGCCTAATGGTGAAGGGGTAAGAACTGATAAGATTTGCTCCGAGATTGCTAAAACGATAAATGGTAGCAGGGAGTATGGACTAGGGGAATTAGATTTTTATATGACGAAAAGATTTGCGCCTGTGACAGACTACGACGGTAAGCAAATGTTCTTTTATGCTACTGAGTATAATAGGCAATATGATCCAAAAAGATATACGCCTGCTAATAGAAAGGGCAGATAATGCCTACATTAAATATGCTTTACAGGCATGAGTACGCCATAAACGATAAAATAACAATTAGAGTCCCATACGTTGGAGAGGTGCTTGAGGACGAGGACGAATATTATAATATCGTTACTCTTCTCACTGCTACGCCATATGATTTAATGGTAGAACTTGACGATATGGGTTTAGATTTTACTTCCATGAGTGATTATGATTTATTCCTAATAGTGTTTATGTCAATAAGAGGACTTGATACAAGATATGTTTTCGGCGATTTAGATTTGACGAAATTTAATCTTGAATTAAATCCGCAGAACAATAAACCGATATTGGTTGATCATGAAAACGATATTGTTATAGATAGAGCTATACAAGGACAAATAGCTGCCACTCTAAGAAAAATTCACCACTTAGAGAGGAATAAGCGTAAGCCTGCAAACGAAGAAGCTAGGAAGTATCTCCTAGAAAGAGCAAGGGCAAAGAAGAAACGAAGTAAAAATCGACTTCAAGATTCTGAGCTCGAATCGCTAATAATTGCTATGGTTAATACCGAGCAATATAAATACAACTACGAAGAAACTTTGTCGCTTACAATATATCAGTTTAACGAAAGTGTTAAACAGATAATCAAGAAAGTTGATTATGAACATGTAATGAACGGGGTTTACTTCGGTACAGTAGATTACAAAGGGCTAAGTCAAGACGAAAAGAATTGGCTTATCCATAAATAATAATTAGGAGGAATTGATATATGAATATCGGTGATCTTACAATTACCAGCCTTGAGACCATCACAGCGTTCAATGTTACTACTGGCGCTTACAAGTTTACTCTTGATGAGCTTCAGAATGCAACAATTCAGAACAGCCAGGAGACTCAGGAAATCACTGGTAAGGGTGGTCGTAGACTTTCCACTCTTAAGAGAAATAAATCCGTTACCGTTTCCGGCACCAATGGTATGATTTCTGGCGGTCTGCTGGAGGTTCAGACCGGCGGCACTTTTGAGAATAAGACTACTCAGGTACTTTGGACTGATTATCTGACTGTTAGCTCCAATGCAGCTACAACCAACTATAAGGCAGTCGGTACAGCTGGTGCTGAAATCGAAGAGCTGTATATTAAGAATAACGACGGTACACTTGGCACAGAGCTTGAGCAGGCCGCTTCTGCATCCGCAGGCAAGTTTGCATATAATCCTTCCACGAAGGCTCTTACATTCTCTGGCGTAGCAGACAACACTGAGATTGTTGTTTATTACAAGAGGAACATCACTGCTGATGTCCTGTCCAACGAGTCCGATAAGTATTCTGAGAAGGCTACACTGTACATCGACGCTCTTGCAGAAGACAAGTGCTCCAATGTATATCGTGTTCAGTTCTTTATCCCTAAGGCTGACTTCTCTGGTGAGTTCCAGATCGAGATGGGCGACAATCAGGCAACTCATGATTTCGAAGCAGAATCCCTGGCAGGTGCCTGCATTAGCGGTAGCTCCAGCCTGCTTTGGACATACACTGTATTTGGTGTAAATACTGAGGACGCTGCTTAATCAAAAATATTTTACGGTATAATCTGTAATACAAAATGGGGCGCTTAGTTTTCTAAGCGCCTCAGAATTTAAGGAGGAATCGAAATGGCGGGTGGAAAAAGAATCTGCAAAGTATGCGGTAAGGAGTACGATTATTGCAAGACTTGGCTTAGTGAAAATAAGTTTAGATGGCAAGATGTTGCTTGTTCCGTAGAATGCGGAGCTAAGTATTTTGCCGACATCGAGGCTTCTCGTAATAAAAGTGCTGAGACTGAGGAAGTTCAAGTAGCTCCTAAGAAAACTTCTCGCAGAAAAAAGAAAGCTACAGATGTAGTCGCAGAGGTCGAGTAAGTTATATCAGCCAGATAAATTTCGGTCACATCTATTGGATGTGGCCTATTTTATTGGGGTGATGGAAATAGATAAAGAGATACAACTTATAATTGATAATAATGCTATTGATAGATACGCAGAGTATTATTTCAGTTTACATAAAAAGGCGCATAAGAATCCAATACCATATCCATATCATGAAAGTATAAACACATGGATGATTATGAGAAGACCTATGATGAACGCTTTAAAACAAAGGTGGAAGGATTTCGTTCAGTGGCTTATATCTGAACAAGGTTACGATAACCTACGTATTGATAGATGCGAGATACACCAAAAAGTTTTCTATCCTACCAGACGGAGAAGGGATATTGATAATTCTGTTCCTAAGTTCATATTAGACGGACTGGTAGAAAGCGGAATGATTATAGACGATAGCTATAATCATATTGTCAGACTTGTATTGGAGTGCGGATTTGATAAGGATAATCCGAGAACTGAAATTATAATATCGGTGTTAGATGAAGATACATCTACTATCAATAAAAATATAGATGAATGAAAGGAATATTTGAAATGGAGAAAATTAGCGCTGACGCATTTGTTGCAAATTATGCAACAGTTGATGAATATAAAGAGATTGAGTTCTGTGATACTTCGTTTATGTTAAGGGAACACGTAGACATTGAGTCAATGATGAAGATTGTGAATACAGTTGTAAAGGCTTGTTTTATTAACGACGGAGAGTTCAGACCTGAACTTAAAGACTTTGTATTTAGGTGGCAGGTTATTGAGGAATATACAAATATTAAATTACCAGAGGAGACACGCGATCAGTATAGGTTTGTATATGAATCCGGTGTTTTTGGTACGGTGATGAGCGCTATTAATAATGAACAGATTAATGTGATCATTAGAAGTATCGACGAGAAAATTCGTTATACCGCTGATTCTAACATAAACGAATTAGAGAACAAGCTCAATGAATTATATAACAGTGCTAAAGTGCTTGTTGATAGAATTGAGGATTCTATGAGTGGCGTAGACAGTGATACAATTACTAAAATCGCATCTGCATTTTCTGGTGACGGTGCAATCAATACAGAGGAACTTGCAAAGGCGCTTATCGCTGCAAGAAATTGATCGCATTAGCAATAATAAATATTGACAACGATAATCTAAGGATTGGCTTTCGCCAATCCTTTTTTTTAATAGAGGGATGAAATGGATAAGACTGTAAGCGGTAAGGATTTAATTAAATTCGGTATGCGTGGGTATAAGGATACGGTCGATGTAAATTGGCATGGGAAAATTATAGAAGTAAGAACGCTGCTATCTCAGGAAGAGGAAATAAGAACTATACACGAGATAATTAGTCTTTGCGTTGACGATAATGACGGTAGTGTAGCAATAGAGTTATTAGAGTTTTATATCAGATTTAAGATTATATGTTCGTATGCAAAAGTGAGTTTTCCTGAGAATTTAGACGATATTTACAAGCTGGTTTATCACAGCGATCTATATAAATATATTATTGATAACGTTAATAGTACACAGGTAAACAATATTATTAATTCAGTAAAATACATATGTTTAGGTGGTAATGTCTTATGATAGAAATTAGTTCTGATTTCGATAGTATTGACGCCTTAAATCCTATAAAAAAAATACTAAAAAGATACGAGACTAAACTTCAAAAAATCGGAAAAGAGTGCAAAAAGGATGCGGATAAAATTATTTTAGAGTGGCTGTCTACAGAGATAAAGAAGAGATATAACGACGCTATGAAAGAATTTTACAAGGCGTATCCACGGCAACAATACAAACCTAGAGAAAGTTTGCTAGATAAGATTGAAGTAACTTCGGATATCGATGAAGGGCGGATGTATTTCGATGTAATGGATGACAGACTCGTGGGTCTTGATAGACACGGGAATAATTCACTAGTTACATTTAAAAAAATATGGGAAGAAGGATACCATGGCGGCGCAACAAAAGGCGACTATACAAGAATAGAACGAGATGGTAAGGAAGTGAAAATATATACGCCACATCCACATCCTGGGACTCCATATTATAGAAAAGGTCCGCATTTTTTATCATGGGGTAGAGAGGCAGTAAAGACAACGCCTCCCAATGATTTATGGGGTAAGAAGAAAAATGAGCTTCAGGAAGAAGCAAGAGAAAAACGAAGAGATCTAGTAATCGATATGATAAACAAAAGAAAAGGTGAAATATTTAGATAGTAATAAGGAGGTGAGTTTGTTTGGCTGAAGATTATAAACATGGATCGGTAGATCTTGGCAATCTAAATATCCATATGGGAATTGACGGGGCGGATATAGTTGCATCGGAAATGAATAGGGTGCAAAACGAGGCAAAGAAGTTAGTTTCCACTCTTAACTCGATAAGCAGAGGAAATGATGTAAATAAATATTGGAATACTCAGGCTTCTACACTCAATGGCGTTGCCGAAGCGTATAGAAACTTCAATATGATTCAGTCAGAAAGTAACGCCTCTACATTAGTAAAGAGCTTTAATGCGTTTGTTGCTTCTGGTGGTAAAACAGAGGATCTTATTGATAGGCTTGGTTATGGGTTTGAAAATACTGTAAGAAGAGCAAAAGATATCGTCCCTGCAATAAGCGAGGCTTTTTCTGTAGATAGATTTAGAGATAGCTTTAGTGCACTAAATACGTTCGTGAACGATTACGGCGTAGACATAAATGAACTTATGGAGAATATAGGGTCAGGCAGCGCTGAAGCATTAAAAAGGGAACTTAAACTTGTACAGGGAATACTCGAAGAAACACAGCAGGAACTAGAGTCTACGCAGGCAGAATTAGCAAAGTATTCTGGCACCGAATTCGAGGAGGCACTTGCTAAAGCGTCACAATATGATTCGCTTATTAATAAAGCAAAAAGGGAATTTTCAGATTTCTTAAGAGCGCAAAATGTAAGCAATGATGATATTTGGAATCAAGATAGCGGAAAGTTTAGTAGAATCTTCGAGGCAATATCTAATGGATCGTTAACTGCAAAGCAAGCTATTACGAAATTTAAAGCAACGTATTCAGAACTGTTAGCTGACACCTCATCTGGAGAGATTAGCACAGCTGCTCTTGAAAATTTTGAATCAAAACTTGAAGAAATTTTAAATGAAATAAAGTCAACGCAAGATCAGATCAAATCGTTAGTTAATCAAGATATTGGCGGGATGATAAGAGAAGGCGCTGCAAACTTTGATGGCGTATCGGCTAGTCAAAGGGATGCTATTATGAGCATCTCAGATAGCGCGCCAGCGTTACAGGTAGTAGCTGACGTATTAAGACAGTTGATAGTTGATTCAGATGGCGCTCAGGCAGAAATTGATGAGACATACGATTCTTTAACGAGGCTGTTATCAGCGTTGCAGGGACTTGCATCTAACGATTATACTAACCTAACACAACTTGGTATCATACTTAGAAATATATCAGAGCTTAACGGTATTGATATAAATGGTAAATCGTTTGACACACTTGCTGCCGGACTTGCGTCTTTACAACAAATAGACAACACGACCGCACTGCAAGCATTATCTCATGTAGACTTTAGCAAATTCAGTAATCTCAAAATAAGTAAAGCACCGCTTAACAATCTGGCTACATATTTACCAATGATAGCAAGTGTTGATATTGAAGCGATACAACGTCTGTCACAGCTAGATTTAAGTAGTCTGTCAAACCTAAAGTTTACAAAGGGAAATGCCGAAAGTTTTGGATCGCTAACTAATACCATAGGAGATATTAGTACATCTGCCGATGCATTCAAAGGGCTTGATAATCTAGTTACTGAACTTAATAAGCTGAACGGCGTAAAGATCACAAAAGGAACTGTTGATAATATAGTTAATTTGTTAGACGCATTAGGTGATTTCCATATTGATCCTAACAACCTTTCTGGTCTTTCCAATTTAGATTTATCGAATTTAGCCAACCTAAAAATAAACAAAACATCACTATCTAATCTCGCTACATATCTTCCTGTGATTAGTCAGGTAGATGTAGGTAAGGTAGAAGCACTTTCCAGAATAGATTTCGGGAATTGGACTAATTTCGATGTTAAGCCTGGTAGTCTTGAACAATTTGAATCATTACTTGAAAAGATTGGTAGTACACAGGTCGCTATATTTAATACCGGGGACCAGCAATATTCTTCTAAAACGTTAGAGGAAGGTACTGCAAGATACGCCAGAGCGCTATCCGCTGTAGACAAAGCGCTTGTTTCTGCTAGAGAAAATGCAAGAAAATGGACTGCGGCTCAGACAGGAGAATCGTCTGGTGCGTATAAGGGGCTTCTTGCCTCTATATCAGCACTAGAGGAACTTAGAAATAATTTAGATAGTTATTCTGGCTCTGCGTTTAGAGAACAGCTAGATAAAATAAATGCTGACATAAACGAAGCTATTAATACTATGTCGGCAAAAAATGAGAGATTTAACGCTGACGCAATGAAGAAAGACAGTGTTGAGTACATTAATGCTCTTACACAGATTTCTAATGCAATCAAGGGCGTAGAGTCTCAATCAGATAGATATAAGAATATCTTTGCAGGCACAGAGGCTGGCTCTGCAGAGATAGAAAATCTCACTAATCTTACTGAAAAACTCAGAGCGCTTAAAGAAGAAGTTGAATCCGATGGCGGTATGTCTAAGGATAGTTTCAGAGAGAGATTCGCAGAGATTAAGAAAGAGGCGAGCGAGCTAAACGAAGTACTTGCTAGGCTAGCCAGAGAACAGCAGGGTACACTTGTACAAGGTACTAAGGGTTATAATGACGCACTCACTAAGCTAAATTCGATGCTAATTCAGGTGGCAGAAAATAGCGAGAAATGGGAGTCGTCAAAGAACGGTAGAACGTCTGCAAATTACGAAGAATATATAGCTCAAGGCGACGCAATCCGTCAGTTAATGAGTGATATACAGAACGGCAATGTAACACAGAAAGAGTTCCAAGAGAGGTCTGCTGAAATTGCCAGGACAATGAAAGAGAACGAGGCGGCTATAAGAGCTGAGGGAGAGGCTGTTAAATCGCTTGGCAGTTCTTTCCAAGGAGTACTCGGCATATTGCTTAGATACTTCTCTCTCACCAGAATAATGATGGCTGGTATTAACAAGGCGAAGGAAATGGTCAACACTTCGATGGATATCGAAAGTGCTATGAC
>Ga0326512_10003550_pt1 | contig 11408 bp, 11 predicted proteins | sample 1_2617_0518_D_FD_203652 | JGI IMG/M metagenome (GOLD analysis project Ga0326512, IMG submission 203652) | Bovine rumen microbial communities from UC Davis, California, United States - 1_2617_0518 | ecosystem: Host-associated > Mammals > Digestive system > Stomach > Rumen | place: USA... | reverse complement strand
TTCTAATGTAATATATAATAGATTTTGAGGAGAAGCAATTTCAAATTTATAAGAATAATATATATCCTCAATAATTTGATAACACTTATTTAGAAATAAATTATGAAAACTAAAAATTTTCTCATCAATACAAGATCTTATATATTCTTTATCTTGTATATTACCATGAAATTCAGAAATTAATGATATTAAATAATTTTTATCATTTTCAATACTATTTAATAAATCATCGAGTTCTGAACAATAATTATTAGATGATTGTTTTAATTGCACTTCCATTTTCATTAAAAGATATATTTGTATCGGGTTGTCCATTTTGTCCAGGAATAAATATACCTGTCACTTTTATTTCTGATTTTTGAGAATCATCAGGATTACTAAGATCAATAGGTTTACCTTTCTTAACAGCTTCTAACATATCAAGAAATGCACATGTCTCAACAAATCCACCAATTGCCTCACCTCTATTTAATGCATCATACATTTCACCAAATTCTTCTCCATATGCTACAACACATTTATCTCTTAATGAGTCTTTTTTCTTAAATAATTTATTAAACCAATTCATAATCTAAATTCGCTTTCAAATACTTCCATTAATTTATTAAATTGCCAAATATAATTAATATCTGCACAACCTATTGTTTCACAATCTTCATTATCAATATGAAGAGACCATTTTGTACCTCTGTTATTCCATCCATTATTAATATCAAGTTTAATAGGATGTTCATCGTTTGTCCATTTACGAAATGATTTATAATCAATTATACCGTAAGTTGTTTTTTGATATTCTTCACAAAGCTTGGATTCTTGTTCCATGTATTCAAAACCAGCATTTATAAGAAGCTCTTCAGTAATCAATAATTTGTTCATGTTAATCTATTTGCAGCTGTTTCTTTTGTATAATCTTTGTAATAGACTTCATATCTTCCAAATCCGTCTTTAATAATTGAAATAACAATCTATATTAAATTATATTTCATTACAATTCTTGACAGATATCATATCACTCCTTTGTCTCATTCTTTTCCTGCTCGTATTTTTCTTGAAGTTCCTTTAATCTTTTTTCACTTTCTGCTTTCTTTTTTGCAACGTCATCCTTCCATTTTTTATCCCATTTTTCTTTCCAATCCGGACCATCTTCTTCCTCCATTATCTCTTCAAAACAATCACCATAATAATCTTTATCCCAAAATAATAATGGATTCCTTTCTTCTATTTCAATATCAATATTATAATGATCTTTCCACCATTTCTTTACCGTTTTAATATTTCCAGTAGGTGAGCAACTCATACATATAGTATTCCTAAATTTTTGCTCATCAACATTAAAAGAGTAATAATTTTTACAAGTAGATATAAGTTCCATTACTTTATTTGTAATATCATCAGTCATATCTTGTCTTATCTGATTAAGTTCTTTATTTTCGAGATAGCTATCTACAATTTTTCTAATATGTTCATTTAATGGTGGTACTTCTTCATAACTACGATATCCAGGATGATGTCCGTATTCATCTTCCCAACCTTCAATATATTTATCTTTATTACCACCTTTATTAAGATAATCTTCAAGAATTTCAATATTTTCACGCCATTCAGATTCAACTCGATAAGCTTTCATATATTTATCCATGATATATTCAAATTCATCATATGACAAATAATGACGATCATATATTGGACCATCTCGTTTTTCATCAATCTTTCCTGCTTTATATTCAGCATTTATATTATCTAAATCTGCTTCTGGTTGTGCTTTAGCAAACATCTCTCTAAGGCAATCATCAACTGCTTTTCCCAAAACCTTATCTCTATCTAAATATTCTTCTTTACTCATAGTTATTATAATTTTGTTTTAAATAAAATAGATATAAGTATCTTATTAATTGAATAATTTTAAGTTAATAAATATTAAATATTAAAAAATAAGATAATGCTAACAATGCTCAGATAATTAATACCTGAGCAATTGCTTTAACATATATTTTATAATTGTTATTCATTAAATATTATTAAATATAATTATAAGTTCATTTTCTAACTTAATGAATTGTTTCTCTAAATCATTTGATTCAAAAGAGAAATTTTTCCAATTCCATTTCTTAAATGATTTATTCCACTTCATATGTTTTAAATGAATATATTCATCTATTAATTCTCTTAAAGATTTAGAATTCTTATATTTTTGTTCAAATCTTTCAAGAACAACTTTATATGAATTCCAATCATTAATATGACCATGGAATTTTAAATCCAAAAATACTTCTTTATATTCTTCACAATGAGGATTTTTTTGGACATTCTCCCAATTAGATGGGTACCAATTATAATCACTTCGTCCTTTTCCTAAGAAACCTTCTCTTTTATGAATCTCATTAGTTTCTTTAATTGCTTGTTTCCAATCTTGCCAACTCATACTTCTACTTCTTTATCAATTCCAATATATAACTCCGTTGATTTATATTTACTGCTTTTTATACTATCTCCATTAGTTCCATTCCAACCTAAGTCTTTCAATGATAATGGAAATACATCTCCAGATTTGTCTTGTAACATTACTTGACAATACGGATCAAAATGTGTTAGTTCACAAATTAAATCAAATACTGTCATATTAATTCTTAATTATATTTCTTACACATTCACTAACCATCTTACCATCAACTCGCTCAAATGCATTCTTAATTTTACCAATAGTTGGACCCATTTCTTTCTGAGTAATACCATTTGGATAATTCTCATTAAGCCATTTTATTACATCTTCTTTAGTTGCTTCTTTAGGTAAAAATTCTTCAAGAACCTTTAACTCATATTCTTCCTTCTTAAGAAGTTCTGGATTATTCTTATATGAATCCAAATTTTTCTTATGAGACTTAACCATTTCTTCAAGAATTGGTTTTATAAATTCATCAGGAAGATTATCTATTTGATAATCCATTGACTCATTAACTACTGTAACTTTAATATTTTTACCATCCTTCTCTGCTTCTTCTTGTCGAGTAGTAATAAGTTTGTTTGCTAACATTACGGAGAATACTTTCTCATTTTTCGTAATTTCCTCCATAAATAAAGACTTTAAAATTTTAAACAACTCAAGTTTAGTTGTCAATTCAAAAAGATTTATAGATTCTTTAATAGATACTATCAAACCATTCTCTTTCTTTTGTTTTACTTCCTTATAAAGAGGCATATATTCTTTAGTTACCTCTTTAATTAATTCATTTATTTTCATTTTCTTATTTTATTTAATTGTTTTGTATAACTTGTTTAATATAATCTTTTGTAGAATTCATGAAATTACAAGATTCTGAAATACACCATGCTAAATAATTTTTATCAAATGTATTAACAAACTCAACACTTAATCCTTTATACTTACCAATATTAAAACATGGTTTCATTTCTCCTTTGAACTCTTGATCTGTAATTACTGCATCTTCTCCATACATTGGGGTTGGCTCATAAGGTTGATTTCTTTGTTGAGCCACAAATATAGAATAAGTTGCTTTAACATCAGAAAGAGCATCATGAGCCTGTAGACCAGATTCTTCCATACTCTTTCCTTTATACCTTTTATAAACATCTTCAAGATGCATACCATTACGTTTTCTTTCTTCAACATATGTATCATAACATTTGGTATTCATAAAAGAAAAATCAATACCTACTCTATTTAACTCATTTAATAAAAATGGAATATCAAACCCATTCCCATTATAAGTAACAATATCACAATCTTTAATGAAATCAATAATTTCATGAGCAACTTCTGAAAAATGAGGTTTATCCTTCAAATTTTCAGGTTTAATCCCATGTTTCAAATATGCTTGAATTGCAATTTGATAATTACCTACTGGTTGAATAAACAAATTCTTACTATCTACTAATTCATGTGTTTCTGGATTAACTTTAATGGCTGCAAATTGTATAATTTGATCTTTAATCCTATCTGTTCCTGTTGTCTCTAAATCAAATATAACTAAATATTTCATACCAAGCATTTTATAATTTATAATTTAATATAGAATTTAATTTAAAAAATTTAATTTTTCATACAAATGAATTGTATTGATTATTATTTTTAATAAATAATTTTATAAAGATATTATCATTATAGTATGAATCGTAAGACAAATATATTTTATGATGTAAATTCAGAAGACTCAAATTTTTTGACATTTAATAATTATTGTGAAGCTTTAACAGGTGATATATTGTCATTAGATTATAAACTTTGGCCTTCTAGATTTATTTGTGTTTATATTGAAAATTTAGATAAAGAAGATTTTATAAAAAAATTACAGCAATATTATGAAAATAAATTAGCTGTATTAAGAGACCATATTGAAGAAAATGAAAATATAGATGACACGTTTTTGTTACCTTTAAACTACCTTATAACATTTTTGTATTGGTATTCATACAATAATGGTAAAGAAGCAGAATCTCAACTTAAACCTTTACAAATTGAATCAGAATTATTAAATAACAACACAGATGTATTAAATTCTGTTCAATTTAATTATATTAGTGATATTGTAGAACAACAATATAATGGTACATATACAGATATTATTTGTACAATTAATCCTAATATATGGAATAAACCTACTATAAGTTGTGTAAATTTAGATGTTGATACTAATGGTGATCCAGATATTAATTCTTATGTAAATGAAAATGGATGTGTTGTAACAGTGGATAATAAAGATTTCCTTCATGGATGGGAAAATACTGATTTAAATAGTAGAATATATGATTATGTCATAAATCCTATTATGGATAATGAATTTACTGTTGATGAAGAAAACACATCAGTATATTATATCAAATCATTAATAAATAAATTAAAAATTAATGAAGTTAATAATGAGACAAATTTAAAATTTAATTTAGTCATTCCTTTGTTTAATTTAATTAATACTGTTAATGCCGAAGATATTGATGATGAAGATAATACAGAAATAGAATTAAATAATAAATCAAACATACCATTGGGAATATATTTCACTGATACAGATATTGAATTAAATATTAATGGTAAATTTTCTACTAATTGGTCATTATTAATAAGTACACAATTTAGTGCATTTCCATTCTCATTCGATATACAACAAAATTTTGATGACTCTCAATCTAATAAACAAGCATATGTAACATTTGCTGAAATATTAGCAAAACAAACTAATTTCACAGATGCATTAATTAAATATGATAATTTGGTAAAATCATTACAACAAAAAATTGAATTATTAGAAAGTAAATTAAATAATATTTCTAGTGTACAAAATATAGATTCAATTGTACAAAATGTTGCAAACATATCTAAAAAGGTTGATGATTATATAACATCAACAGATAGTAAATTAGAAGAATTATCTAATAAAATTGATGATAGTAAATTAAAATGGAAAATAACACAAAAAAACCAACAATAAATAAATGAACAATATTAATACATTAAAAGAATATTACGTTAAGATATTTGATTTATATACAAATTGTGTAAATATGCTTACATCATTGAATCAAAGTTTATCTACATCTTCTCCTCAGGTGTCAGTAAACTTGAAAGATTCAAATGGGAATATTTATGAGACAAAAATACCTTCATTTATTTATTTAGATAATAAATTAGATGAAATAAAAAATAATTTTGATAACTTTTTCGATATTCCAAACAGTGGTGATGCATGGTTTGACAATAATTCTAATATGTATAAATTTCATTTAGTAAAGTCAAATATAGCACCACAAACACCAAGTATTGAAAATAATAAATTAGTAGCATCATTTACAGATAATAATTATTTCAAAGATTTAGTTTCACCTAAGATGTATTTGAAAATGAATATATCTAATCTTACTAACAACATTGAGAAAATGTTTGTAAGAAAATATATATTCTATAATACATCAACTAATGATTTATTTAATATTATAAAGAATGGTAATATCAAGACTAATGAACAATATTCTGCATTATTATCTTCTTATACAAAAGGAAGAGATTATAATGTTTATGATACTATTATTGATTTACCAATTAAGAAAGAAATATATAATTCAAGATTTCAAATTGTAGAAATAGTAAAATTAGAAAGTGGAAATCCATATTCTGAATTCAATACTGATTTAAATAAAGAGACATTGAATTATAGGTTAATATTAGATACAATAGAATATAATAATCAAGAAGACACTTCAATTAAATTTTTATTGAAAGTTGGTGATACATTGTTATTAAATAATACAAATACAGAATATTTTGTTAAGAAAGTAAATAATGTAACAAATGAAGTCATTATTGAAGAAAGACTTGGTCATACTGCATTACAACCATTTGCGGAAAATCAAAATATGTTTTTTACAATAGGAAATGATGATTTTAATGACTATAATTATATTCAAGTACCATTAGAAGAAAACCAATACATAGCATTGTTTGTTGGTACAATATATAATAATGTAAGAAGTATCTTATCTGATGGTATATTATTAGATTTATCTCAAATATTTATGGTTGATGAATATGGCAATAAATTACTTGATTCAAATGGAAATCAAATAAATTATATGACATATTATAATACATATTGTAAGAATATTGGTGATATACTTTCTGGATTTAGTGAGATTAGTAATCCATTACTTAGTGAATATGAATATAATGTATTAGAAGATTTACAAACTAGTGATGCAATAAAATCATTAGTTGACAATACATTTAATTCTGATAGTATTCTTCAAGTTGTTCCAATTAATAAACATTTAATTGATGATTCTACAACTCAAAACATTATCAACCTTCATAATCAAAAAAGTGAATTAAATAATAAATTAACTTCAATCAATGCTAATATTGATGATTTATATAACACTTTGACAACAACAGACTGGTCTCAAGAAGTTGCAAATTCTCAATTGTCAACACGTAATAAGTTAGATGAATATTATACAGAACGTAAAAAGGTTACAGAAGAACTTAATAATGTCATTGATAGCATTAATGCTCAATCCGTAGTCAAATATGATGAAGACCTTAAATATCGTATTCGTGGTATATTAGATACAAATTCTCTTGAAACTTATATATCATCTAATTATAATAATGTGACAATTATTGGTATTGATGTTGAATATAAATATAAATCAAATTATTCAACAACAACATCATTATCATCAATTAATACTAACACATTTAGTGATTGGAATAAATATACTGTAAAAGAAAAAGAACGTTATATTGATTTTAATGAATATACAAATGCAATTGAATTGAAATGGTTATCTGAAAATTCAACAGATAATATTATAAAATGGAATCAAATAGATATTCCAATTAATCAAAATGAAGAAGTTGTATTTAAAGTAAGATATAAATATAATATTGGTCAACCATTTATCAATTTATATACTCCATGGTCAAATGAAGAAACATTTGTATTCCCAGAGGAATATAAAGACATGGCTCAAATTAGCGATATCATTAATGAAAATGCTAATGACACCGTAACAGCAAAATTCAATAAGACACTTATGAATGATGGTTATTTTGAGCATATGAATAATAAGCTTATTGCTGGTAATGCTGGTAATCAAAAGTTCTTCCATATGCCTGAAAATATTTATTCAGGATTTAATACAAGTGAAAATAACTTGTTGTCTTTAAAAGATAAATTATTAGAGTTGTCAAATAATATTGAAAAGTATAAAGACATATTAGAAGATTATAATAAGAAAAAATATAGTGTATATTTAGAATTTGACAATCAAGTTATAGAATTATTCTCAGGTTCTATTAATCGTATTAATATTAATGATACTAATATATCTGACACATTTATAAAGAAACATCTTAGATTGATTATAAAGAATAGCAGTGATAGAGCAGTCAAGTTCTATTCAATATTCCCAGGTAATTCTAATATTGCTCTTATAGAAGATAATAGAGATGCATATACAAAGACTATTGGTAACTATGAACGTGTGCCAATTATAGTCAATAACCAAATGAGTCCTCAATATTTAGGACAATGGATATATTTCCGTCAAAATAATCCATATACTAATGAAGATATTTATTTGAATGATGAGACACAAAATATACAAGATAGATCAAATGTAAATAGTGAATTAGTGTTTGGTAGGAATACAGCAGATTATAAATCAGATAATAATTCACAAATATTATATCCATATAAAGAGCATAAAGGATTTAATATTAATGTTAGTAAGAATATATGGCAAGGATTAGAATACAATAGTACTACTAAAAAATTTACACCATACACATGGAATAAGATGGCTAGTAAACAAGACATTGATTATTCTAATAAGACATTAAAGAATTTTTACTATTATAATAATGTTTCTCTTAATAACAACTATCTTATGAGATTTGAAGATATTAAATATTTTGAAAATGATGATAAAGAAATACACTTATCAGAAAATGATATTATATCTGATTTCAAAAACAAAGGAGAAAAATATTTAAAGAATAGTATACAAGACTTTAATGGAGCGTTTTTATTTCCAGACATTAATCACAAGAACAACATTATTATAGACAACACTGATATTGATCCTAACAATAATATAATCATTAATGTTGGAGAAGATGTGACAATACCTTTGACATTTGAATATTGTTTAAATAATATAACTGGTAACAATTCACATCCAATATCTGTTGTTAAAAAGTCAATATATTTTGATTTAAAAGACTCATTATATATTGATCCTAAGAATTATTTAATTGAAATAACAATTAATAGTAATTATTCATCTACAAATAACTCTTATAACAATAATATGGAGCCAATAGGAAAAGAATAAAAATATTGATAATTTAAATGAAAGACTTTTTAATTAAAAAAAACAATGTTAATGTATCTGCATATATAACAGACTTAAATCCATCACAAATAACAACAAATGGAGCATTGACAATTATTGATAATAGTGATCCTTCAAACAATATTGTTGGATTACCACCTAATAGTTATTCTTTATTTTTAGATAATTTATTCTTAGCTTCTGGATATGGATTTAGTAGTTATTTAGAATATAATAATGCATCATATATAGTAAGTACATATTCTGGTGTTTATTCATATATTATTAATGAGTTAGATAAACTAAATAATAATTCTATTGTCCTTAAATATTCTTATTCTGATAATAAAATTGATAAAGATTATACTACATATGGATGGTTAAAAAGATATAAAACATTAGATATAAATAGATTATCAAATACATCATATGAATTTAAATTAACAAATCATGATAATCTTGGATTTATCAATGATATTCAATTATTTTCTTATTCAAACAATAAAAAAATTGAAGATTATGTTAATGTTGGTGACACCGTTCAAATTTATTTAAATTTTTATAAATCAGTAAAAAATAATAGTAAGGATAATGACATTATATCATATGCTCCTGATATTTGTTTTAATGGAGAAACAATAAATTTAAATAATACTGATGTAACAAACATAGGTAATTATTTCTATATAACAAGAAGTATTGATAATGTTGATAGTAATAATAATATAATATATAACAAAGATTTTGAATTAGTATGTTCAAGAAATGATGATGTTGTATATAAATATATATTTAAAGATGCAATAAAATGGAGATATAAGATATTGCCATTTAATACTAATACATTAAATTTATTACATATCAATGGTAATATTAATTTTATTAGTTTACTCAAAATATTAGATGCATATAAATTTTCAGATATAAATTTTAATAATTCTAACATAAATAATGGATTAAACTTACTTATGGATAGTATTATGAATAATACTAATAATTTATCAGATATATATGATAAAATGATATTTTTAGATGATGATTGTAATATAGAATTTGAAGGAAATATGTATCAAAATGATGATATATATAGTCCATCATATGATTATTTTATTATTGAAGCAGGAATATATAATTTTGATTTTTATCTTAATAACATAAAAAATAATAATTGGAATTATATAACATTTAAATATGATAGTGATAATAAAGATTATAGATTATATCAATCTCCTCAAAAGTATATAGGAAAACATATTTGGAAAATAAAATATAATTATGAGTAATATAAAAATTAAAGAAGATTACCAATTAAATTCTATATTAGATATTTACCAAGGTAATAATCAAAATAAGGCAACAGCATTAGATTATTATACAAATCACAATATTATAAAAAATGGAATAGTTTTACCAGATAAGGTATCTCCAGTTAATGGTATGCATTCAATTAAGAATACATACCAATTTACTGATCCTAATGAATATGATAGTACACATGAATTGCCTTCAAATAATTTATATAACGATTTTTATCCTTTACTTTCAACTTATTCATATTTTAATATATTATATAATTCTAAAGACTTATATAAATTAATTTCTGCAAAAGATATTGATTTTGAAAATGCTTATTTAAAATATGCAAACCAAACACATAATTATCATGAACCTATGAATTATTATGAATTAAAATATGAAGTTAAATATGATGAAATGTCTAATTCATATAGTTATATTTTTTCTGAAAACGAAATAAATGATTCACGATATATATTTGATAGAGAAATTTCTCCATATATTAATAATTCATATGATCTTTTAAATATTGTTGATTTTTTACTTAATAGAGTTAATGCATTAAATTGTTTAATGCGTAAAATCAAAGATCAAAAAGCCGTTATAAATACAATGAAATAAACTTATGTCACAAAGAAATTATTTTGCTTATAATATTATAGATGCTTTATATTTTAATAAACCAACTGATAATGATCTTACTACTGTATATGGTATTGATAAAAATTTTGTAAGAAGAACAGATGATGGTTTTGAAGATTTTTTCAATAATCTAACAGTTGAGGAACGTGAAAATTATAATCAAAAAGAAAAGCAATTTATTCAAGCTGTTATCAATAAATATATCATAGATAATTTTGGTAATGGTACAGGATTTGATGAGCTTTCTTCAGATGGTAATTATTCATATATTGGTATTCATTTTAAAGAAGGTGGTGACATTGGAATAGAATTGGGAGATATGATATCTACTGTGAATGGTACACATAATTATAAATTAATGTCAGCAAAAGATATTGATTTTGATAATGTCATATTGCCTAATTCAAAAATAGATAATGAGTTTAATTGGGGTGATTTTGATAAAGGACGTAGATGGGGTAATAAACCAATTAATATAAATAATACATTTGAGTTATTAAATGTTATTGATTATTTATTATATGCATGTAATAATCTTTGGAATGAATTATATAAAATAAAATATAATTCTAATGATTATGTACAAATATGGTTTACTAAAAATGTTACAAATAATTCAGAAA
>Ga0326512_10003549_pt1 | contig 11409 bp, 8 predicted proteins | sample 1_2617_0518_D_FD_203652 | JGI IMG/M metagenome (GOLD analysis project Ga0326512, IMG submission 203652) | Bovine rumen microbial communities from UC Davis, California, United States - 1_2617_0518 | ecosystem: Host-associated > Mammals > Digestive system > Stomach > Rumen | place: USA: California... | reverse complement strand
GGCATGCCCGATGGTGACTATTTTATTGGTTTCGACGTGATGAAGGGCTCCTGTTGGGAGGGCGAGTTTGAGGCTGAAGAGTTCGATCCGAAGAAACTGACGTTTGACCGTTCTAAAGAACTCGATGATGAGTTCCCAATGATAGGCGATGATGTGATGGAAGTCAGTTGTTTGCGCTACAACGGTGAAGAAGTTGATCTAGAATTCCAATCCGACAATGGTTCATACGGCTGGACGGGCTATTTATACAACTGCAAGGAGAAAGACTGGTGGGAAGAAATAACGCCTGAAGACGAGGAATCGGATGACGATGAAGAAGATGCTGATGAGGCTGAGAATGGCTCTGATACAGAAGATACTGTTGCCACAGACTACGACCCTGAAGAACTGGGCCAGTTGTTTGCCAATATCGACGATGCTCGCGAAGCTTATCTTAAGAAAGCCCGAGAGCGTATAAAGGAACTTTCTCAGATAGCAGCAGAAGAACATGAGGATGATTTTGGCTGGATGAGCGACGAGATACCCGACAGCGATGAGGATGAAGATGAATATGAGAGTTTCAGTGAATCACAGTTCCACGTCATCCGCTATGACGACTTTGCTTATCAGACAAGTGAGATCATTGCCATCCGTTTCCGTTTGGAGGGCAGTGGGATAGTCATCACAGCCTACTATGACGATGACAGCTGTGAAATTGTAGAAGACTGCGACCTATACTTCAGCTACGACTTTGCAGATAACTACCGAGCTGTTGCTTTCTGTATTGATGTGGCAGAACGTGAACTGGGGCTGAAATAAATAACAGCTATAAAAAACAAGAATAAAAGTTCGTATTTAAGAAATATTTTGTATCTTTGCAGATGCATTAGATTGTCTATTATAAATCGGTAATATAAACAAATATGATTTGTCCACAGTGTAACAAGCATTACGAAAACGGAAAGTTCTGTCCGGATTGTGGAGTGCCTCTTGTAGAAGAGGCTCCACAACAGCAAGCATCAGGTGTTTCAGTGAATCTTGGCGATGCCAATGCTATCAGCGGTGGTCTTCATGTGAGCGACTCTCATGATGTGACTAATGTTGATAATAGTGTTGGCAAGCGGCTTTCTCATCCTGTAATTAAAAGGTCTTGGGTCGCCCATTTTACTAAAGTATAAATTACAGTACATGAAATGGAGTTGCGTATGGAAGAAAGTAATAATACCATCTATTTTGAGTCCGATGATGAATTTACTGATTTCTGTGTGGCACCCTATGCAGTTGTCAAGCAAACAGAGAAAGGGACCTACTATGTGGAAGGTGATTATTCGGATGAATATTTAGAATGTATAGAACAAGGGAAAACATTTATCATCAAGGATGAGGACTCCGTAGTCTTTAAAAGACAATGTGTTTCGAAAAGAGTTCCTGTGGAAGGGACCAATAGAAAAACCTTGGTGCAGCTGGATGTTGAGAACCTTGAGGGGTATTGGGAGGAATAACAGAAGCAACATTCTGTTCAATGAATTAAATAAAAATAGTCAAAAACTTGCAAGTTCATTAAATAAATTGTATCTTAGTCCCAGAATAATCTCCACAACAACTAATGGGTAAGCAAAAAAATAGATGATGAAAATAAAGCAGCAATTGTCAGCCTGTCTGAAACAGACGGCACAGATGGAGCAGGAGGCTCAGAACATTGGGTTGGCACCAAGCGAACAAGTTCGTTTGGCAGCCTTGTTGCGGTCTGCTAAAGAAGCATTGGCAGAGGCCGAGAAAATGATTCCCCAAAAGGACGGTGACGGACAGCAGGAAATGGCAACTAAGTTACGTCTATGGGAACGTAAGTTGCTCGATTTAAGCCTGCGCAACAACCTGCTCAATATGAAGCTGGGCAAGAATGCCATTCGGTATGAGCATGACGATATCGCTTCTTTAGAAGATGAGCTGGACCAAGGCAAAGAATTCGTTCTGGAAAAGACAGAGTTAAAAGGTATCTATCGCGCTGTACGTACTAATCTGGAAGAGAGTGGTGTCAATACACTGTTCTTGACCTTAGGTACGCTGAACTGGAATGAAAGAGCAGGAGGACGTCAGTATGCTGCGCCGATTCTGCTAGTCCCTGTTGAGATAGTACCCATGAAGAAGGGTGCTTACGCCATTCGTGAGCGTGACGAAGAGGTGATGCTTAATGTCACGCTGATGGAGATGCTCAAACAGCAGTTTGACATTGATGTGGAGGGTGTTAATCCCTTGCCAAAGGATGCCCACGGTATTGACGTGAGCCTGGTACTCCATCTGGTGCGTGAGGCCGTTAAGGAGCAGACGGAATGGGAGGTTGTCGAAGACTCTGTGCTTGGCATTTTCTCGTTCTCGAAATTCGTTATGTGGAATGATATCCATAGTCATGGAACAGCCGTGATGGATAGCCACATCATCAGTTCATTGGTGGAGGGACGACTCATGATGGAGAATGAGGGAGAGCCCGTTGATGCGCGACAGCTGGATGCCACGATGAAGCCTGAGAAGATGGCACTGCCTGTTGATACAGACTCATCACAGTTGGAGGCAGTTGCTGAATCGGAGCAAGGTCGCTCTTTTATCCTCTTCGGCCCTCCAGGAACAGGCAAGAGTCAGACGATAACCAACCTGATTGCCAATGCTCTCTACCATCAGAAGCGTGTGCTCTTCGTAGCCGAGAAAAAAGCCGCTCTCGACGTGGTGCAGTCGCGACTGAAAAAGATAGGACTAGCCCCTTTCTGTCTGGAACTGCACTCCAACAAGGTGGATAAACAGCACTTCCTGCGTCAGATGCAGCAGGCCATAGATGCGGTTGGTGCTGAAGCTCCAGTAGGCTTCCAAAAGGTGGCAGACCAACTGTTTCAACAGCGACAGCAACTCATACAATATATCGATGCCCTGCATCAGAAACAGGCTGACGGTACATCGCCCTATGATGCTATTAACCGCTATCTGACATTGTGTGCTGAGCGTGGTGGCCATCCGCTAAGCGGACTGATGCCTAAAAAACGCCCACAGTCAAAGATGTCATCTTATATGATGGGCGACACACTTGAAAAGCAATTGCCGCTCTTGCCCCAGATTATCGATGACGTGAAGAAGCAGGTGGAACGGGGACAGAAGATGTCATACTTCAACAAGACGCCACGTCAACTGTTAGAGGCAGATTACAAGTGGCGTAAGTTTGCTGCGCTGGCTGATGTCAGTAATGATTTGCTCGACGACCTTGATGCGCTGAGTTCTGCGGCTGAGCGATGGCAGAAGAACATAGACCTGTTACCGTTATGGGAACAGTGTGCGGAGGTTATGCGTCAGACTGACAGCGAAGGCCTCGAACAAACCATTGACCGCTATCGTGAGTTAACCAGCGAGTTCCAGAAACTGACGCGTCAGGAGTTGGTTGCGCGTCTGTCAGCGCAAGTGCCAGTTGGTGACCGTGATCCTGAAATAAGCAGCGAACTGACACTGCTGAGAAAACGTATTGGCAACAAGGGACGTGGCACGACCATTCGCAACATCATCGACCAGATGCCTGCACTGCTGCCCAAGCTTTGTCCTGTAATGCTGATGAGTCCGCTCAGTGTGGCGCAGTATATCGACATCAATGGTCCGAAGTTCGACCTCGTGGTGTTCGATGAGGCTTCGCAGATGCCCACGAGTGAGGCTGTTGGAGCCATCTGTCGTGGTAAGGCTGTCGTTGTGGTAGGCGACTCGAAGCAGATGCCACCAACAAGTTTCTTCTCTGCCAATACGACGGATGATGACGAGGCTGACGTGGATGATCTGGAGAGTATCCTCGACGACTGTATATCGCTCAGCATGCCCTCGCGCTATTTGGGCTGGCACTACCGTTCGAAGCACGAGAGTCTGATAGCCTTCAGCAACCAGAACTATTATGACGGACGACTTACCACTTTCCCATCGGCCGACGATATGGTGTCGCATGTGACGTTACAGCACGTGGAGGGTTTCTATGATTTTGGTAAAACGCGTACGAATCGGGCTGAGGCAGAGGCTATTGTGGAAGAAACCTTACGACGTCTGCAAAACGAACCTGCAAGGAGCGTTGGTATCGTGGCTTTCTCGAAGACACAGAGCGACTTGATTGAAGATCTGCTCAGCGAGGCGTTGGCCCAACATCCCGAATTAGAATTGCAAAACCAAGAGGCAGAAGAGCCTCTCTTTATCAAGAACCTGGAGAATGTGCAAGGCGACGAGCGTGATGTCATCCTCTTCAGCGTGGGCTATGGCCCGGATAAGGACGGAAAAGTGTCGATGAACTTCGGACCTCTGAACAAGATTGGTGGTGAACGGCGTTTGAATGTGGCTGTCAGTCGTGCCCGTTATGAGATGAAGGTATTCTCCACACTGCGTCCAGAACAAATAGACGAGCGTCGCACTCAGGCCGAGGGCGTGCTCGGACTGAAACGGTTCCTGCGTTTCGCAGAGCATGGGGCATCTATGCTTCCTGCATCTTCTCAATCTACAGAGGATCATTCTCTGATTGTAGAACAGATAGCAGAGGCCCTTCGCCGTAAGGGCTACGAGGTGAAGACCGCCGTTGGCTCTTCCGCCTTGAGGGTAGATTTGGCCATTATCGACCCGCTGCATTCCGACCGCTATGCCTTAGGCATCATCTGCGACGGCTCCAGCTATGTCCAGCTGAAAACGGCTCGTGACCGTGAGGTGGTGCAGCCCCGGGTGCTCCAGATGTTAGGCTGGCACCTGATGCATGTCTGGACCGTCGATTGGTTGCAACATCCCGAAGTTGTTATTGATGATATTGTAAAAAACATGAGTAATTAAATAAATAAAACGAAAATATTATGCTACATTGTCCTAATTGCAACAAACAGTATGAGAGTGGAAAGTTCTGTCCCGAATGTGGTGTGCCTCTTGTAGAGGACCAGTCCCAACAGACAGCAGGCATGTCTATCACCCTTGGCGATGCCAATGCCATTAGTGGTGGCGTACATGTGGCGAATACTACGAATGTTCAGAATACCTTTATTCAGGAACGTGAGAAGTCGGAAAGCGAACTGGAACAGGAAAAGCGAATCAAGTTCAAGTCGCTTTGCGAAAAGGTGTTCGAGGATGGTATTCTTGAGAACTACGAGATTGTACAACTTGAAGACGAACGCATCAAGTTAGGTCTCGACAAAGAGACTGCCAACATGATGATTGAGCAGGCCCGCAAGTCGAGTCAAAGCACAAAGGCAACGCTTGCGGCAAGGGATGCTATTACAATGAAAATCATCAATATGCAGATTCAGAAAAATGATATCAATCAAATCTATGCACAGTTTCCCAAACTGGAAGCAATTCATGATATTTATAAGAATGATGCAGTGGATTGTACTTACTTCATGCTTCTTTCCACACTTTTCCCTGACAGACTCATTGAATCGTATGAGAAAAGTAAGGTGGATGACTATTGGCAGACATTCTGGGGATATGTTGCATATATGAAAGCACTTAAAATAGATAAGGCGGAAAAGACATTGGCTAAATTAAGTTGGTTTTCACGTTACCCAGAAAGTAACGACTTGCTTTTATCGGCCTTAAACAGCAACATGGAGTTCGGTCCTGATATTGCAAAGGACTATTTGTCCATTGTAGAAGCAGAACCTTGTTCGCCTGAATTGACCCAGTTTTACCATGCTTTACTCTATGAGATAGACCCAGAAAAGGCTGCATCTTTTGGCATCAATAGTAAAGAGATTGCTTATTATTTGGATGCTGTTGTTCGCATGGAGGACCCGAGAGAAAAGGCTGCAGCTATTGCAAAAGAACAGGCAGAAAAGATAGAACAATTAGGGAAAGACTATATGATGATTGTTGAAGAATACGGTACATCAAAATTTGGGAAAGAGTGCTTCGAACATTTGGTGAGAGAGGTAAATCATGAAATGATTGAATATGTGGGAGGTATAGGAGATGAATGCGGTAGAAATAGTCCAAAATATACAGAAGCTAACGAGGCATATAAAGTGTTTGAAAATGCAAAGAAATTTAATGAAGGGGATTTGTGGACGATTAGAAAATATGTCAATGAAAATCCTATAGCTATTAAATTTATTGATGCAGCTCTTGAGCGTTTTGTTGAGAGTGAAATGTTACCTGGGAGAAAAGAAATTCGTCAACAGTTTAAGCAGTTCTCTGTTGATGAGAAGAAGCGAATGGAAACAAAAGCGGCAAGAGATGAAAAGGCACCTCTTTTGGGGGAGGCGTTTTTGAAGATAATAGAATTAAAAAAAGAAGAAAAAGGACTGTCTGTTGAAGAACAGTTTGAGCAACAGGTTAAGGATGTTGAATCCAAGTTTGAATCATTATACAACGCATATGAAAAAAACCGCGATCTCGCTCAAAAATATGGGTCTGCGTCTAAATTTGTTTACTTTGCAAGAAACAAAGGTTGTAAGAATCTATGGGATCTTAGGAAAAAAGTAGATAATTTGTTAGTTCAGGAAGAAGTTGATAATAGGTTGGAGATGATTGTCAAGAAAGAATGTGTTGATAACGAAGAATTTAGAAAATGGTTTGAAGAAAGGGAAAAGGCAGAAGCAAAGAAAAAAGAAGTCGAACATGCCAAAGAGGTAGAAATAAAACTGGAAGCCGAAAGAAAGGAGAAGGAGCAGATAGAAGCAAGAAAAAGAGAGTTGGAACTCGCTGAGGCAAAACTAGAAGCAGCAAGGAAGGAGAAAGAGCAAATAGAAGCAAGAAAAAAAGAACTGGAACTTGCAGAGATAAAGCTGAAAGAACAAAGTGAAAAACTGGAAGCCGAAAGTAAAGAGAAGGATCTGGCAGAAGTTATAAAGAAGCAAGAGTTTCGTATCACAAGAAGAATTAATGTTGATGATTTATCTGACGCAGAACGCGACTTCATGAGTCTGGTTAAGAGGTTAAAATCCAGACTCGCAGCTAAAGTGACAGCTAACCCAGAGGATAAAGAAGCAAGAGATGCGTATGAACGAGTGAAGTATGCGTATTATATATTTCATGATTCATCGCTTGATAACAAAAGAAATGTAGCAACTTTACGAGAGATGCTAAAGGATTGGCCTTTGGCCATAGAAGCAATTGAACAGTGTGCTCCCAGATTTAAATTTTAATTAAAACGAATTTTTAAATATCGTATGGAACAGATTATGAAAGAATTTCAAGATTGGTTGGTAGCAAAGAAGTCTATCACAAAGCCAGATACGTATGTGAGTGATGTTAGAACTCTTTTGCAGGGATTGGCGTCTGTTGACAAATATGAGATGGATTTTACAGTTTATGTTCCTGCCTTGATAGCCTATGGCAGGGCTGATTTGGCGAAGCAGGTGCTGGCATGTGTATATGCAGATGCTTGCCTATACTGTCACAGCCAAAAACTGTCATATTTCAAACGATATTGTGAGTTTCTTGCTTGCAAGCCAACCAAGATAAAGACTGAAATAGACATCAAACTGGAAGAGGCGGAGTTGAAGGATATTGAAAGACTTCTTGAAAAGCGTCAGGTCTGGGTCTGCGATAATACTATTGCCAGATATCTGAAACGAATAGCAGGCGACAAAAAATCTACTTTTGAAGAATTGCTTAACATCAGGATATATTCCTGGCAACGTCCGGTATTCCCTTTGGATACGATAAAAAAGATTCTGAAGGATGATAAGGATGATTATATGACGACATGGGTGAATGAGATTCGCCAACAGATAAAAGTCTACATTTCTAAAGAAAGAGATTTCATTGAACTCAAGAAGGTCAGGGCATTCGATTTTTGCAGAGGAAAAGAGAAAACACTATATGCCATTATCGATAATAAAAAGGAAATTGTCTATACCCCGTTTGCTGATGATGAGAAAGAGTTTGAGCCGATGAGAGTGACTGACTTGAAAGATGTTTCCATAGACCATGATCTTCCGCTCGATTCCATTGTCAAGAGCATCCTTCGAAACAAGAACTCTGTATTAAAGAAAGTCGTCGAAGAGTATGCCAATGACCCCAAACTTGAATATGGGGAAATGGAAATAGACAAGAAAGCGTTGAAAAAAGAGATGGATGAGATTCGTCAAGCAACAACGTATAGTCTTATGGAAAGATGTGAAAATTCAAGGAAAAGCAATAATACGAACTTTCTTTGGTTTGAGAAAAAGGGAAAGAATAATATCTATATCGTGGCCGACAATGTCATTGGGAATGACGGTGAGACCTATCGCATTTATTTCACTGATAAGGACAGAACCAAAAGAATGGAATTATCAGCACAGTCATAGCCAAAAAGCAAGATAATTATTAATATATGGCCAATCAAGTAAGAGTCGGAACATTTATCTACAGGATAAATCCAGATAACGATAAGGAACTACAGCGCCGTTCGTATGGGAGCGAAAGCTGGAGCAGAGTGACAGAATTCAATGGCAACCACATTTTGGATTTACTGCTGGCCAGTAATGGGAGGGATATAGAGGTGTATACCGACCGCTATGTCTATATTCGCGAGTATAGTGGAGGCATTAGGAAAAAGTAAACAAGATGAGCCGTACAATTAAACTAACCCATGAGCAGCAATTGTTTACGGAGTCTGCATGGTTGCTCTACAACAACCGCGAGCGCATACTTGCAGATCCACGTATGGCATACGCTCCGATTGATATGGGTAACTGGTTGATGTATAGTGGCGTAGGTGCTTTCAATAGGGCTACCATAGGCGTCTATTTAGATTGGTGGCAGGAGTGTAAGGAGGCTGTGGCTATAAATACAGACGGCAAGAGAGGGCTAATTGTTCGCTTTGGCGGCAGCCCCTTATCAGCATTGAACAAATGCCTAATGGTTGATGAGAACGGCGCATTGAGCGAGACTCATGCACAAAATGTTCACTTCCTGTGGCGACCTTTCTGCGACATCTGCCGTCGCTATGCCGATAGCGAGAAACCCGATAATCCCTATTGTCTGGAGGAAGTAGTGCAAAAAATGGCTCAACCCCAAAAGTAATACAGTATTCATTGAAAAACTGAAGAAATGACTTACCGACTGTTTAGTGGCTTTGGCCTCTTTAGAAAGGCCTATCACGCCACCCACCACGAGATATGGGTGTCGCTGCGAGTGTTGACAATCATAACCGTTCTGTTTGCTGTCGCTATGTTCATAGCCGAACGTCCGTCAAATTCTGACTACACGTTCTGGGATGCTTTGGTGTGGACATTTGTTAAGTATGTTGAAGATCCTGCTGATATTGCAGAAGCACCTGTCACCATGACTGGCAAAATAGTCGGAACCCTGGTTGGTGTACTTGGCATTGCCATTTTTGCAGTACCTGCCGGTCTGATAGGCTCAGGAATGATGGACGCGATGGCTGAGGACAAACGTGAAGAGGAACTGGCAGGTTTTCGTCGTCGAATGCAGAAAGCTTTCCGTCGTTCAAGCAACAAAGGCCTACGTGAATACCTTAACAAATTGCCAGATGGCGGTGGTGATGCATTTAAGGCGTTGAATATCGTGCCTCAGCGTATTCCCATTGCAAAGATGCAGGTGCGGCAAGGGATGGACATGAAGGACGTCATCGATACCTGCAACAAGTTCGAGGAATTCCGCTTGAAGAATCTGGCTGATGCACATAGTGCAGAGGACGATGCTGAAGACCGTTTCGTAGTGGAGCATTTTCCTCTAAACAGAAAGTATGGCTGTTGTATGCCACGTAACTCAAAGGTGACGATTGTCTGCACCAGCAGTTTCGATGAAGTGGGAATCGGATGGTTTACTTACTATCTGGCAAAAATGGGTGGTTTCAACTATATCAGCAAAGAGGTAGAAGTTGATACTGACGAACTGGACTCGTTCTATAATCTCTCACCAGAACCTCTTTACAATAAGAAGCCCATCTCAGCCTACGATAAGAAAAAGGATAAAGAAGCGTTTGAAATTTTACAGAACAAACAGGACAATCGCGACCAATTCCTTGAAGACTTAAAACAGGTGGTAAATGATGGTTCATGGGTTATTATTATTACAGAGCATCTGAAGACGAAGGATAATCAGGTGGACTTCCATTTTGCTGATTGCCTGAAAGATGGTTCTTCGTCAACAGTCAACGATCAGGAAACTTATCAACTTTTATACAATTGTTTTGCTGATGATTTAAAGAGTGAATTTGCTTTGGAGACTGCATTTCGCTCACTTCGCTATCCGCTGATGAAGAAGAATCTAGGCTACAAGATTCGAAAGGATATTGCCAATGCGAACGTATTCGTGCTACGTTCGTCGTCGGAGCTGATAAACTTCAATGACCGCAAATTGGCTGTTGCCTATCAAATGGCAACCATCATCAGCCAACAGTTAGATGGCGGTCGTGGCATACAGCCAGATGATATCAACGACTTCAAGGAAACAGGATTTGGATATGGTAAAATAGAATATGGAACTATTGAAACGACTCTATAATATGAAGGGACTATCAAAATCACGTTACACCGCATTCTGCCAGTGTCCGAAGAATCTCTGGCTAAAGGTATATAAGCCCCAAGAAGCAACAGTAGATGCCGGTGTTCAAGCTCGTTTCGAACAAGGAAATAAGGTTGGCGATCTGGCTATGCAGCTCTTTGGCGACTATAAGGAAGCTCATGCTGAAAAGGCAGACAAAAGTCTTGACCTTGGTAAGATGGTAGAGCAGACCCGTCAGTGGATGCAGGAAGGGGTGGAGAACATCTGCGAGGCTTCGTTTGCTCTCGAAGGTCACTACTGTGCCGTCGACATCCTGCGAAAGACAAAAGACGGTTGGGCTATCTATGAGGTAAAGAGTAGCAGTTTCCCAGAGTTCAATGGTCAGGAAGCTAAATTGGAGAAGTACGCTCCGGATATCGCTTACCAGAAGTGGGTACTCACACAGTGTGGAGTCAACGTGACGGGTACCTATCTCGTCTGTCTCAATAGCGACTATGTGCGTCAGGGAGAGCTCGACATTCAACAGCTTTTTGTAGTAAACGACATGAAGGCGCTTGTGGATAATGAGTATCTGAAAGTACCTGCCAGAGTCAGTCAGGCCATAAAGGTCATCAATAGTGAGCAGGAGCCAGACTTCGACCTCTCGGAATGCTGTATGAAACCCTATGGTTGTGCCTTCCTCGACTATTGCAAGCGTCAGCATGGAATTTCCTCGCCCTCAGTATTCGACCTATATGGTGTTGGCTTCAGTTTTAAGAAGAAGTTGGATAGCTATCATCATGGACTGATTACCTTTGAGGACATACGTTCGAAGGACATCGGCCCCATTCAGAATATGCAGATAGAGGCTGCACTCACTGGTAAGGAGTTCATCAATCCTGCAGGCATCCGTAAGTTCCTGGAGAAAATTACCTATCCCATCTATTTCCTCGACTTCGAGACCATGCAGGATGCAGTGCCGCAGTATGATGGTGCTAAGGTTTA
>Ga0326512_10003547_pt1 | contig 11412 bp, 11 predicted proteins | sample 1_2617_0518_D_FD_203652 | JGI IMG/M metagenome (GOLD analysis project Ga0326512, IMG submission 203652) | Bovine rumen microbial communities from UC Davis, California, United States - 1_2617_0518 | ecosystem: Host-associated > Mammals > Digestive system > Stomach > Rumen | place: USA... | reverse complement strand
AATTATTTCTAATCTTAGTACTATCTATAGAATTAGTAACAATCTTTGAGCCTGAAATAGTATTACTCTTAATATGTCTTGTTTCAATAGAATTATCTGCAAGTTTATTTCCACTGATAGTTTCATCAGTTATTTTGTTACCATTAAGAGTTCCAGGAATAATATCTGCACCATCAACGGTACCTGTTTCTAATTTATTACCATTAATACTATTAGGTTGAATTTTTTCTCCAGAAATACTTTCATCGACAAATTTATCTCCTGTAATAGAATTATCAGCAAGTTTGGTATTATTAATAACGCCATCTGCTAATTTTTGACCACTAATAGAATTGTCCTTTAGCTTTGCTCCAGATATGGTACCATCTTTAATATCTAAACCCTGTATAGTATTATCTGCTATTTTACTACCATCTATAGAGTTATCTTTAAGCTTTTCTGATGTTATAGCGTTATCTACAAGTTTAGAACCTGATACAGAATTATCTATAAGCTTAGTACCACTAAGTGTATTATCTTGAATATCTACAGCTCCTATAGCACCATCAGCTAATTTACTGCCAGGTATGCTATTTTCTTTTAATTTAGAGCCATCGATAGTTCCATTACCAAGTTTGTTTACATCAATAGAATTATCTGCAATTTTTGAATTAGTTACAGCACCATCTTGTATTTTCTCGTTAGTTATAGAATTTGGAGCAAGTACAGAGCTATCAATACCATTATTTGCTATATAAGTTATAATACTAATAGCTTCTTGTTTGATAGCATTAATATCTGATACTCCTTGAGATATAACTCCGTCGGTATACGCTTTAGTATCTTCCATAGCTGCTGTTAAATCAGCAACAAACTTATTAAAGTTTATAACTATGTCTTCTTTAAGACTACTAAATGGAATCCAATAATTTCTATCAGTAAGAACTGTTCCAGCAGGAACTGGTTTTCTACTAATATAAGTAGCAAACTCACTTTCTTTTTGTACAATAGTAAGTTTATCATAGTCTTTTTCTAAAGACCAATAATTTTCTTCTACTGTAACGGCAACTTTACCTAATTTATCAATTTGTAGCTGCATAGTATTTATCTATATTAATTATTTTAGTTTCTTTATTATACGTAACAACAACTTTAAAGTTGTGAACACCAGTAGTTAAATCAGTAACATCATTAAACCTTATAACTGCTATATCATCAAAATAATACTGAATAATGCAATCATTAGGGTCAATAGATTCACCATCATATCTAACAATTAAATCTCCACAAGGATGATAAACATCATCAATTTTTTCATATTTAGGAGTAAATTCTACTACTAGTCCAGTTTCCTCTACGGGGGTGCTTTCTTCTTCATCATCTGTACTTTCATCTTCAGAACCAAGTCTAAAATGTTCATCAAAACCATTATTAAACTTATGTTCATAAAGTTCCATATCATCAGGATTTATTTCAAATCTAGGACGTTCCCCACATGATACAAAAGCTTTAAGTTGTCCATTTTCATCAACAGGAAATACAAAACTAGTAGAATTATCTTTTCCTTTATAAATTTGATTTATTTTAGCTTTAATATATTTAATTAAAGTTTCTGCAAGTTTATCTTTTCCAAGTTTTCTTGCAGCAACCGCAGCATTAAACATATTAAAACATTCTATAACACCTGAATTTCTATCAGTGCAACTAGCTTTACAGTCTTTAAGCATATCTTCTCCGTAATCAGCAAGCATAGCTAAAATACGATGATATACACAAATATATTCAGCAGGAACAGTTACATAGATATATTCAGGTTCTATTTGAACTAAATTACTCATAGTTTTAAAACTTTATTATAAATTCTATCTAAAGCTTCATGTTGTTCTTTACTTAATATATCAACATTTTCATATGCATCAATAAGAATAGAAGACCAATTTAAAATAGTAATTTTATTCTTATTAGGAATATAACCATTATCTAGTAGAACAGTTATACAATCAGCAATGCTTGACATCCTATTATCTAAGACATCAAGCATTGCTTGTTTTAAGTTCGGTTCATACAGCATAAACTTTATGTGTTGAATGTTTTATTGTTAATGTAAGTAGAATAATTGCCAATAAAGATTAATAATCTATTATTAACTTGATTTATTCTAGATATAGCATCTTGTCCATTATAAACAATAGCTATCATATTTTCTGTTACGTCTTTAATCCATTCTTCTTTTAGTTTAGTTGCAATGTTTATTTCATTAATTTCATAAGTTGAAAGAATAGAATACAATTTATAATACTCTGTACTAACTATTTTAGTAATGTTATCAGTAATTAATTGTTTATTCTTTTCTATATTGTTATAAGTAATAACAGACTCACATTCTTGGCTAATTCTACTAGCAAAAGTTCTAAATCCTAACTCAATAACAACTTTAGCTTTTTGAATTTCTTTTCTTTCAGCTTCTTTAAATGTTTTATCTAAAACGCTATTTAGTTTAACTATATTGTCAGCCATTTCTTTCATGGCTTTGCTCATTTCAATTAGAGGTTTTGTTTTATTCCTAGACTTAAAATAACTTATAAGATTTATTATTAAAGTATAAAGAATAAATACACAACTTGAAATAGCAACAGTATAGTAAGAAGAATTACGAACACTTTCATTAACAATATCGTTTATTGTTTGAAAGTCATTCATATTATTAAGATTAAGTCCATCACCTCCCCCGTAGAAGAGATGATGGATTAAGCTTATTACTCACCTTCCTCATTAACAAGAACAGGTTCTGTAAGAATAGAAGTAATATCAGAAAGAGAAGCGTTGTTCTTTGGAACAGCAATATGAACATACTGCCAAACTTGCTCATCACCAGTCTTACCGCTTTCTCGCTTTGTAGCAAATCGAAGATTAAATACTACATAGCCCTTAGTAGCAATATCTGCTTGAGCAATCTCTTCTACAGCCTCAGGATATCCAGGATAAATATCCTTAGAAGCCTGGTCAAGATATACAAAGCCTTTATCAGCAGCACACTGTTGAGCAAGCTTCTTAATATAAGCAGTATCTCCGATATTATCTTCAGCCTCAGAGTTTACTGTAACAGTTGTACCATAAAGGTCATCTCCTGCTACAAGACCGAACTGCTCACCAATCTTATTACCTTCTACAGTAATCTTAGCACCAGCTACAGTTACGGTTATATCAAGAGTACCACTGTCAGCAAAGCCTTGAAGCTGATTACCAAGAGCAGTAGCCATATTAGCAGCAGAAAGAGTCTTACCTGGAATACGAGTATGACTAACACTATACTGATAACGCTCACCAGGAACAGTACCCTTCTTAGTAACTACAAGAGTAAAATTATCACCCTCGTTTGGAGAAGGAATAGTAATCTCGGCATTGAACTTAGCACCAGCCTTAGGCTGAGCAACAGATACTGCAAGAGTATTAACATCTACTTCAGGGAGTACAAATGCAGGATAATTAGCACCCTTACCAAGAGCAATACCAAAATTCTTAGTTGGCTTTGCAGCAAGGAAAGTAATCTTACCTGCATTAGCACCAGAAGCATCAGGAATCAGATTAAAGAAACCAATCTGACCTGCATCAAGAGCAGTCAAGTCGTCAGCAACACCAGACTTGAGAGCCTTAGCACTATTTACGATTAAAAGTTGTTTCATTGTTTATAAAATTAATTTAAGATTGATAACCTTCATTGTCAGGACGAGCATTATTACGAGCAAGTTCTTGCTGATTTTGCTGAGCATTCTGTTGATTAGCGTAGAGAGAACCTTGAATAGAAATTCTATAAAGGTCAACTGCGTGCTTAAGCATAGGAATTTGAAGTTGTTCAGGAAGGTCTGAATTTACGTTAGTTCCTCCAATATCTGTAAGATATGCTACTTTAGCTGGTCGGGCAATATAAGAAAATCTAATTTCATGAATATAGCTTTTAGTAGCTATATCACTATCAAACTCATTTTCACCAAAATAAATATCACAGACAGTACCATCACCATGTCCTGCATCAGAATTATCAGGATCATCTGGAAAATCATCTTGATTATATATTACCATAACAGGAGTTCTCATACGAGGGGCAAGAACCCAATCGTTAAGAACATCAGCTAAATAAGAATCATCTATAATTCTTATAGGAAACCATCTGCTTTTCTTACTAGAGTCAGAAGTACTTATATATCTTACAGAAAAATCAACATAATAATAAATATTAAACTCATTATTAGGATCAACTATAAGCTGATAAGGTTCGTGTTTAAATGCTCCAAGGTTTCCTGCAGAAGAACCAACGGTTTTAGTTTTAACTCTATATAGCTTTCTTAAAGCATTAATACTTGCAAGTTTAGCATTATCAGTAATTACTCTATCGTTTGTCGTCCCAACATTACGATTGATAACCTCATCAACCGTATCCAAAGTGGCAGTGTTAATGAGATTATCAATTTGTTCAGGAAGAATAGCACGTACATTTTGCATACCCATTTGCTGAGCATACTGTCTAAACCATACGTGCATTTCAGCGATATTCATAACTATAAGTATTTAAAATAACTTGTATTTGTTCTGCATTGCTTCAAGTACAGGTTTATTAGTAGGATTATTGAAATAAGCAACAGCCTCATTCATATTACTACCTATAAATGTACCATCAGCTGTAGAAATTTGCTGATTATATTCGGGACGAAGTAATTCACCACGAGCAATAAGAGCTTCGATAAATGCTTTCATCTCTACGTTCTTATCATCAAACAAACTATTAAACTTATCTGGTGACTCATTTACATAAGACATAAGAGCAGCAGTCTGTTCATCAGAAGATTTAAGCATTGCCTCAGCTATATTACCATTATTATTTACAATCATCTGAATGTAAACAGCGTTACGTTTCTTAGTATTATCTTCAAGAACCAAGAAATTACGCATGGCTTTCTTACGTTCGTCAACAAGTCGCTTAGCACGTTCAGCTTCTTTATTCTCATCACGAATATAAAATCTAAGAGAAGCGTCTGAATTAATCAAAGCAATATCTTTAGCTACTTCCTTATAAAGAATACAATGACGATAGATAAGGTAATCTTCGATATTTTCAGGGCGACCTAAAGATGCTTTAGAGGTTTCAAGGTCATTAATTTCTTGAACCCAAACTTTAATAGCATCCTTAATAGCAGAAATGTTATTTCTAGCTACAGCCTCACGCTTTTCATTAATCTTATCTTCCTTAGCCTTAATTGCAAGATAATCTTTCTTACGATTATAGACAAAAGAGATATTTAAAGTTGTACCAGCATCAGCGACATTAAATGAAATGTTACTTAGATATGCTTTAACACGAGTAACAAATTCAGGGTTATTAGGCGACATACCAATAATTTGAGGGAAATATGCCTCAACCTCAGTCTTGTTAGAAGAAAGAATGCGAGTACTATTAATAGAACTACCTATAACATTCTTTTTAGGTCCGATACTTTTTATATTTGCCCTACGATAAGCAGAAAATTGCTGAACAGGAGCAATAGTAACACTTCTCTTATCAGTATATGGAGCCTCAAGTTCAGCTGCCTTTTCAGCGTCAGCTTGAGCGGCTGTTTGAGCGGCTGTCTTTCCACCAACATTGGCTGGACTAGCACCTGTATTAGGTTTGTTATTTATATCCATTGTTTAACCTTTTATTTATATCATTATTAAAGCACACACTTCAGCTGCATCATCTTAGTAGCGTTGTTTACTTGCAGACCATAGCTATTCTTAATTTCATAAGAACTCTTATCTACAGTAGTAGAAATAGCATCGCCTGAGATACCACCCCAAGATGGAGGAATAGGAGTAAGACCCTTATAAATACCCTTATGATAAATCTGTCCCTTCTGACGAACCTTACGAACATTACGCAGACCTTCATAAGTAGAGAAGTCAATCATAAAGGCTTGGTGAGAACAAATAGGATGACCTGTACGAGGATGGATATTACCATTAGCACGGTCAGTATCAGCAAGGCTACCCTTATCAAGGAATGAAAGATGCTTAACAGTAATAATATGATTATCTACTGTCTTATAACGACGGAAATACTTACCATAAGAAAGACCTCCTTCGAAATCTTCAATCATCTTATCACCAAGAGGAGTAGCAAAGCCTTCGCTACGAGCATCATTACGGATAGCCATGTCAAAGTCATCCATGAAACCCTTACCAGCGAACAGAACTACTTCCATAGTACCAGTATCAGTTGACTTATCGAGAATATCACCAACAGTACGTTCAATCTTATTAAGAGTAAGATACTCTCCATAAGTATCGTAGTTAGACTCACGACAAATCTCCTGCATACCAGCAGTATGAGGAATTGGCTTACCATTATCAGGGTCAATCAGAGGAATAGTACCATCTTCAAGCCTATTATATTCAGCAAACCAAAGACGCTCTTCATCCATAACACGAATCTGAAGGTCATGCTGACGCATCTCTTCATTAATCCAAAGATTGGTAGTACCACCACCCTTTGTCTTAAACTCATAAGTAACAATAACATTACTCAGATTACCAGCAATTTCCTTAGAATAACGGTGGAACTCAAGCTGACTTGTCATCTTACCAGGTCCCATAACATTACTTCTATTACCCTTAGAATAACTCTCAGGAATAGTAGGAGCAGTCATAGTCCAATACTTACCAACTTTAAGATGGTCAGGGTCAACAAAAGCATTAGGATTAGGAGTAGTAAGCTTCAGACGATAAAGGAAACCACCATGAGCACCAGGACCCATATCCTTCATAATACGAACTTGAGTAACTCCATCAGGAGCAATAAGACCGTACTGTTCAATAAGCCAATGAGTAGCAAATTCTACTTCAAACATAGCACCTCCCTTACCAGGAGTAGTATTAGCTGTGTTGAAATAAAGAACATAATCATTAAACTTAGTACGACCCATAGTCTTCCAAGTCCATTGTACTGTATCAATATCAACAGTACCAACAGTACCTTGACCCTCAGTCAAGAATGTAAGTGGGAAACGGTCATCGTCATAACCATAAGTATAAGTTAAGACGTTATTAATTTCCGCAGCTTTAGTAATAGCAAGATTGGCAATGGTTTCCTCATTAGAATAACCACGGTCATCATAATTACCACGAGATACTTCTCTAAGCTTGTACATAACTTTTAATTATTTATTAAACTTTAGTTGAATTAACTTAGAACAATATCATCCATTGTAACTTTTCCTGTATTAGGCTTACTTACTTTAACTGTTTTATGAGCACGATTTTCTTTAGATTTAAGTTTGAGAACACGAACAGCATCTTCTTTAATTGCCATATTAGCTAAATCCTTATACGTACCTCCAGTAAACATAAGCCAAGCAGTAATTAGCTCACGAGCTAAATAATCATCATCAGATTCATTGTCTAAGTCTTTTTGATATCCAGTAATTCTGTTACCATTAGCATCAACTTCAGTTTGCCTACTAAGATAATTATAGAAGTCATTTGGTGTTAGAGTTTGCTTTTTACCATCTACTTCTTTAACAAAACTGTCAGGCAGTTTATATCCAGCAATAGTTCTGCCGTTAATAACATCATTAACTTTATTCCAATATGCTTCAAGTTCCTGCTGTTCTTGTTGACGAGCAGCAGCAGCTTGTTGCTCAATTCGAGCTTTTACATCTTTATCCTTCTGTTGCAAAGCTTTAAGCTGATTAACAGCAGTATCATAAAGAGCTCCTGTATCTTTAAGATATTTAATATAACTATCATCCATAGACATATTACCAAATTCCTTGGCAGCCATACGAACAATAGCTTCTTGCTGATTATTATTATCTTTATCTACTACCCAATCTGTACGGTCAGGAAGTTCTCCAAAACCAATAGGACTACCAGTAACCTGAACATAATCCTGGAATTGCTTAAGCAGAGGATTATCAGCATACAGTTTATTAACAGCTCCTTCAGCTATTTCATTACGTTGTAAATCTACTACAGCCTTAACATATGCCTTAACGCCTTCTGCGTCATTTGTAAATTCTACAGGCTTACCATCATCTCCTACAATAGTTTGTCCGAAAACATCTTGAATAGTTTCAAGATTAATGCTATCATCTACATCTTCTTGTAAAGAAGCAAGCCAATCTTTAACTTCATCAGCCTTCTTAAAGACATTATTGTCCTTATCAACAATGTCACCATTCTCGGCTACAGTGTAAGTAACACCATCGAACTCTACATTATCTCCAGGGTTAAGCTCCCCCGTAGAAGAGTTGTTGGTATTGCTATCACCTTCACCTTCTCCAGTTCCATTGTTAACATTACCTCCGTTATTATCAGAAGCTTGACCTTGGTTATCCTTATTAGTAATATCAGCAGTACCACCTCCGTCTAAAGAAGTAGTATCTTCATTTCCTTGCTGACCATTACCGTTAGCATTACCGTTGTCAACTTGAGTTCCGTTACCAGCTTGACCGCTACCGCCATTATTGCCAGTACCCTCAAAATCAATATCAATTTCAGCCATAACTTAAACTTTAGATTTATAAATAATTTATTTTATTATTAGACGGTACAAAGATAGCACTTTTATCTCTATCTACAAAATGTTTTAAGACTTTTTAATAATTATACCTTATATTTTTATCAGCACCGATATTATAAGGTATATATAAAAATTAATAATGCCAACTATTTGAAACTTAACTAATAGCACTAATATCAATACTTAATAATTTCCTCTACGGGCGGGCAATAACTACCTAAAAATGCTGTATTTGCTATCTCTTTTGACTTGTGTTGCGTTAAAATGTTTGACTTGATAGAGTAATCAATAAACATCATAACTCGCTTAAAATAGCTTTCAATATGTGTAATAAAATAAAGTGTCCTGAATAGTACATTTAATACTACCAGGACACTAAATAACTTGGGAATGCACTAAGTTATTTGTAAGTTCTATTATATTTTTTAAGTTGTTTCTTAATTTCAGGATTAGCACTCATTTCTTTTAACGTAGCAATAACCTCTTTACGAGATTTGCCAGTACTATGTGCAATCCTATTTATAATACCATCATTATTCATAAGTTTTAATGTTGATTATTATATTAACAACTCAAGTGCCAAAGTTGTTTTAACCATTATTTACCTCCTTCTTCTAAACTACGTTTACTATATGTTTTATACCAACTTTGTATTTCAGGACTATTCCAAACTTCATTAGCTCTCTTATCAACTAATTGCTGATAATTAGGTTGACCAGGATTATAATTGTTTGGATTAGATTTATAGTCTTTAAAAGCATTATATAATACACTATGTTTAGAATATTTTTCTTCAAAACCTTTACGTTGAGCATCTGCATATTTTTCTCCATCAATAAGCATTTGTTCATAAGATTTGCCTATTTTTTTATAATTATCGGTAGCATATAATATAGCTGATATATAAGGATTATCTAAGTCTTTATAAAAATTAACAAGATCTCTAGGATTTAAAACTTCTCCTTTTTTATTAATATGTTGACCAGTACCATATACTTTAAATTGTTTACGTTTAGCAGGACTTAATATTTTATACATACTTCTATCATCTGTAGGATTACCTAAAGTTGATTCTTTAACCGCCAAACCAATAGCAGTTTTAATAGGAAGTCCAGTTTTAACTGCAGTGTCTGCAATACTATCTAACAAATTTGTAGATAAGATAGCTCCTGTAGCTACACCTGCATTACTTAAAGTAATTTTCTTTTTAGGTATAAAAGGAATAGTATATTCTTTAGCATGTTTAACTTTATCTGATTTTATATAATATCTATATTCAATATCATTAAAATATTTTTTACTATCAGAAATCGCTTCAGCTTCAGTATTCCACATTCTACCAGTATATTTACTTTTATAAACTTTTTTAGCCATAGTTATTTACAATTTAGTTCCATTTACTAGCATTTCTTGCAAAATTAGCTTTCTTAATCATTGCAGGAGAATAGCTATCTTTATTTCTTAAAACTCTTGAAGCAAATTCTTGAACTCCCAGTCCATGTTTTGTAGCAGCAGCTGTGAAAGTTCCACGTTTAGAAGGAGCTATATGGATACCACCGTCCTTATGTTTAGGTCTAGTAGTGCTATTATAAGCTCCATATCCAGTACCTATAATGCCTAAAGGAATTAATCCATATCTAATATCATTTATATTAAAATTATCTCTTAGTCCTAAAGGAATCCTAACACCATTATCATCATAAGTTACTGCATCTGCTAATTTGATTGTATTATTGTTTCTAGTAACAAGTTCATTATTGGAACCCATACCTACACTTTTGGCAGCTGGAGCACTGCTACTAGCTGCTTCATTTATTGACTGTACTTTCTGAGCAATTTGTTCTTCAGTATATCCAAGCTTTCTTAGAGATTGGATATATCTTTTATCTGTGGGAGTTCCTTTTATCCAAGCGGGCACATTGCCAAGATAAATATCTGGTTCATTTATATAAAAAGCTCTTGGAACACCATGATTTGCAGCATACTTTTCAGATTCTGAAAACCAGTTTAGACCTGTCTTACCTCCGTTAAATTCATTAAAGGTGCTTTCACCGGAAGCGTTAAACATAGGAGTTCTTTGTTTTGTTTCTGGAGCCTTTGCTGTAAAATGCAAACCTCTCAATCTTTGAGCTTCAGCCATATCACCTCTAGCAATAGCGGCATCTTGTGCAGCAGTCCATTGAGCGGGAGTAATTTTAGCAGCATTTGCTTTTGTTATAGTTTTTATACTTTGAGCTATAGCTTTAGAACTTCTCATTCCAGGAGTAGGTACATCTCCTTTTATAATAATAAGACCATTTTCATTTTGTCCTCCAAGCATAGGTACACTATTATACCAATGATATGCAGCACGAGCAAGATTACCAATACTAGGTCCAGCATTAAGATATTGCTGAGCAATATTACGCTCACGAGCATTAGCAGCTTTTGCTGCATTAGCTCGTTCACGTTTACCTGCGTCTTCTAAACTTCTTCTAGGCATAGTTATTTATCGTATTTATTTTTATTAGTTTTAGCAATTCTTTCTTTACTTTTAATATCTTCTAATTTAACAGCTCTATCTGCAGCTTGATTATACAAATCAGCTTGCATCTTCTGACGTTCAAGTTCTATCTTAGCTTGTTCAGTTCTAGTTTTATTATCTTCAGCGGCTGCTGCTAATCTATTTTTAGCTTGTTCTGCTTCATCTCCACCAGTATTACCAAGCATAGACATATCAACATCAATATATTTAAGAGCCATTTCATGTTGAAATTTAAGTTCTTCAAGTTCTTTATCTTGTTGACCTTTAGCTTCAATCTCACGAAGTTTATTTTGTATTTCCTCTTCTTTAAGCTGAGCCTCAACTTGTTTCATTTGTTCTTCATGCTGAGATTTAA
>Ga0326512_10003546_pt1 | contig 11412 bp, 27 predicted proteins | sample 1_2617_0518_D_FD_203652 | JGI IMG/M metagenome (GOLD analysis project Ga0326512, IMG submission 203652) | Bovine rumen microbial communities from UC Davis, California, United States - 1_2617_0518 | ecosystem: Host-associated > Mammals > Digestive system > Stomach > Rumen | place: USA... | reverse complement strand
TGAAGCGTGCAAAAGCATTTGCATTCTCGCCCTGAGAATATCTCAGGTCAACATCTCTTGTCAGGTTGCCAACAAGCTGTACATTATTCATAATTAACCTCCGATTGTATTTAATTTCTCTAAGCACGCCTGTGCAGTTTCAACATCACCAATTGCATTCGGATTGCCGCTCGGAACAAACTCCTTAATTGTATCCATCAGCGTCTTATTCTTTGTGCCGCCAAGTTCAACAGCTTTGGAAACTATCTGCTTCTTAATTTCGTCAAGTGATGCTGTGTTTGTTTGGCTATCCGTTGCAGTAACTCTTGTTTTTTCAGGTTCGATATTAGAAGAATTCGCCCATCTCATAATATTAATTCCTGTCTGTTCTGTGATCATGAAGTCACCATTGCTGAACAGATGTGTATTGTCCTTTTCCGCCGTAGCCATATGACTCTTAACGTCAATATTAAAGAAGCATGTGAACTCATAATCGTAGCCTTCTCTCTGATGAATTCCAGTTCCGACTTTAGTTACACTTGCTTTGCCTCGTTCGTCCTTCTCAATCTCGTACTGAGCCTTCGATCTGCTTGTTGCAATAATCGTTATAGGCGACGAAACGATTTTATCAATGAACGCACTATGTCTTGGTGTGACTTTCTTCCATGCCTGGAAAGTACCACCGGCCTGTTGTTGTAGCTCAAGACATCCTCCTTTTCCATCCCATTCATGAGACGAGCTGTCAATTATCAGTATGTCGTACTTGTTATCAACAGCATAGTCGATCAATTCGATGAATAACTCTGGATTATATGGTGCTTCAAGATCTGCGATATCATAAGTGAATTCATTCGCATAATATCTTCCTCTTGAAGCTTCAGTATTTCCCATGAGAATCTTCGCATCTCTTCCGGTTGTTGCCTTGATTTCTTTTGCCATTCCTTTCGCAGTCAACAGTGCTCCATACGTCTTTCCAGATCCTGCGGCTCCTGCTATATTGATTTTAGGATACACTTTTTCTCTGACTGCTTCCTTCACAACAAATCTAGCCATTCACTTCATCCTTTCATTACTCATATTCATAATACCAATTATCCCTATCTGGCATATCATAATACTCCAGTATCACAATCGCCCCGCATTGAGGACACCTGGTCAGTTTTGTATCATAATCAGAACCCCTATAATCCCACCAAGTATCTCCTTTGTTATACTCAAATCGGTGGTAGCATTTACTGCATGTGGATTCCATTTAATACAACGACATAGATGCCTTTGGATAAATGTAGCAAGTGTTCCACTTAGTATCTTCGGCGCTGGGTTCTACTCGCTGACCAGTTTCGAGATTGGTCGCGCCGTCATCTCCCTTAATGAAAAATGCCTTACCGCATTTAAAAACGCATCCAGTTTTGATGGATGCATAATCAATAGATTTCTTTGTGTCATCTCTGATATACATACCTTACGCTCCTAAAAATTGATTGATAATAAATCCAAGTCCAATATCCTCGTGTTCTTCCATCTCCGGCTTGCCACCAAGATCCATGTAACGGACAAACTTTTTGTATGCCTCAACCGCATATTTCGCCGCAACATCCAGAGCTTCTTCATACTCCTGTTTTGCCTTTTCGATATCATCTTCAGATTTCTTAACAGCATTCTCTGCCAGATTAAGGTCATCAATGGTATCATACATCTCTTTAGTTACATCAGAATAATACTTCATAGTGTTCTCCTTTCATATTTGTGTCGTGTCTATAATATACATCATTAGCAAACAAAAATCAAGCACAACTTTACCACGCCGTTGTTAAGCACAATCTGTTCGTATTCATCGTCAGATTCATCGGTGATCTGGAAGTCATAGATGTGACTAATGTTCAAGATCGCAGATGAGTCATCCTTGGTGATATAAAGAATGCTATCCGCTCCATTAATGCCACATTCACATTCTCCTTTAAAGATGTAGTAGCTTCTTACACCCTCAGTCTCCAGCTGCACATCAACCACGCCATTGTTATTATTGATTTTTTCGATTACGTTCTCTAACTTCATAATAACCCTCCCGTAAATCATTTATACTGTACCACTTGTTCGGCCATTTGTCAAACGTATGTTCGATTTTATAATTGAACTGATTGCGTATTTTAATCATGTCTCCGTTATGTCTGATCACGTCAGACATATGTCTCCTAATTTTCTTATCAGACCGTAAGCCTTATAATTTTTCCCATACTGAAAATTGATTTCTGAAATATAATTATTTACATAATCTGTTTTCGATATCTGTAACTCAGCACTTCTCCTATTGATCATGTCAATCATTCCAGAATTTTGCAGTGAGTTAGGATCGAAATAGCTATCTATTCCAAGGTAATTAAATGCTCTCAGCAGTTTAAAATATGTTCGCCTGCCGGCAGATTCCATAGTCCTATTACTCCGCATGTTGACAGGATCTTTTATTACCTTGTCGGATTCAATAAGCTTGGTTTCCTTTGACATCTTTCCTGTGGATGGAGTGTACACCAACGTTTCTGCCGACTGTAATCCAAAGTTACACAACTCCTTAGAAAACTTTACCTTGCCTCTTGTATTCCTGAGATTGATGGTTGAGGATTTGATATCTATGTCACTCTCCAAAAGGTCAACATATTCACAATATCCTTTGCCTTTTAAACCTTCAAATACCCCAAGAAAAACAAACTGGTCTGATGGGTTCTGTAATTCCATAACCCACTCCATGATCTGTTCCCTTGAGGCTATTCTCATTTCATAAATTGTTTTATCTACAAATGAGGAATACCTTTCCGGTTTGATTTCGGCAAAATGATTCTGAGAATCAAGAACCATACCTTGATTCATACACCAATTAACATAGATAGAACAACTGCTTAGAAAAGTCGCTATGTTATTATATGATGTGAATCCCCACATCTTCATCATGTCTTCGATTTCACTTACCGTGAAATTACATAGGTCCTTTTGCAACTGTTCTTCAAACACACTTGTCTTCTTAAAAAGGGATGGGTAATAGTATTCATCAACAGTCGTTTGCTGTGTTTTATCTTGTATGTATCTCTGCTTTAACTCATCGTTATACATTTAGTCCACCAAATTAGATACCTCTTTGATTACCCTGGCGTTTATTTCTCTGTCTGTGTGGATCTCATCAAGGTGATCTAATCCCTTTCTGATATGTTCTAAAGAATCATCTCCGTATTTACTCACGCAGTAGAACAACACAAGCAGCGTCTTAAAACTAACAGTTTCGTTCATCAGTTTATCGTTTCTGGCAATTATTGGATTTAATATATCTACCAACGCCGCTTCTGTTTCAACGATAAACTTCTGATCGAGCTTCTTTATCTTGCGCGGATTGTATGACTTGTAATAAAAATAACGTATCATCTCTGCTAGATCCGACATGTTGACACGTGCACCACCCCTCGCAATCTGTCCGTGCCAGTTAAACATGATGTCTCTGTTAAGCCTTTCGGCAACGATATTTGGAGCGGCATCCATATTCATGGATTCAGAATCGATCTTTCGCATCTTTGTCTTCTGATCCTCTTGGAATATGAATTGTTTGACAGTGTCATCTGAGAATGAGATGATCCTTAGTTCAACAGGATAATCAAATGTATTATCCTTTGAATAGATCTGACTCATGGCAAGAAATCTATGATACCCATCCGCGATATCAAAATACTTGAAGTCATTGATCACAAGTTCATTTGTCTTTTCATTATATCTATAGTCACTATCGAGCGGCAGATTTAGAGTAATTGTATTTGGAATAAAAATCCCTCGCTCTAAGGAGTCTCTTATCTTTTTCACTGCCGAATTATTAATAGCTATTCTATAGAATTCATTGCCACCACGAATGACGCGCTTCATTGCTCTCTGCGCATTTGTGTTATAGTTGATCTTCTGTGCATCGCGAAGCAACATTAAAAAGCTTACGTTGCTTGCACCGATCCACTGATCTTCCTTTACTTGGATACATTTAATGCGAAGCGGAAGATCGAGTTCCCTTGCATCAACTTTGTAGGTGGAGAATTGCTTTATCTCTACCTCTGTAAATATATCATTAACTAAGTTTGAGCCATCCAGAATATCATCTATACCGTATGAAAGAACAAAGAGCATAAACGGATCTGCTTTACCGATGTCATTCTGACCATTAATATAGTCCATGATATCTCCGGTTGCAATACCGAACCTATCATGCAGACCGAAAACCATCTCACGAACTTTTTCCCTATCCAGGATGATTTTTAAAACAGCTTCTTTAACCTTCTCTCTTGCGGCTTTCTTTGATATCTGCATCGTACTCACCTCCATTCCATATCATATATCATTTTCGTATTTTTGTCAAAGCTAATGGGCAGAATCTTAAAAGATACTGCCCATAATTTCAGATGCCTTCTTCTTCTCTTCGCCCTTTGTCACAATGTAACGCTGGGTTGTAGCAATGTTCGAATGACCAACTGCTCTGCGTACAAATTCAATGTCATTTGTTTTCTTATACAAGATAGAGCAATATCCTGCTCTTAACTTGTGCGCACTTACCGGTTTGCCAAGTGCGATTTTACTATATTTTTTTACTACTTCATTAACTGCTTTATCTGTTATTTCATTACCACGTCTAGAAACAAACAAATGGTTCTCGTTAGAATACGCATAATTCTTTCTTACAAATAACCAATCTGCCATAGCTATACGTGTCTTTGGCGGCAATATAAATTCATGTTTTTTGTTGCCTTTATCTACAACAACAAGCGTTCCCGTCATAGAATCGTAATCACTCAACAGCAATTCACTTAATGCAGTACGTCTTATCCCAGTAGACATGAATACCATTATTATTGCCTTATCTCTCATTCGTTGTGTTTTATTGCTTTCAGATTCTACTGCATCTACGATTTTCTTAAAGTCTTTTGCTGTCAACAGCACTCTTTTTGATTCAATAGTCTCATCAACCTGCTTTTTTGGTTTTGCTATTCCCTTCATGTAGTTCTTTGGTTTCAAGTCATTCTGTTCCAGGTATTCAAAAAAGTTATTAAGCGAATGCCATATGAGCAATCTCTCTGCAACAGACGTGTATACTGTTTCTCCATCCTTTTCTCTTGTCTGTGTGGAGATAATATAACTGGTTACTTTTGACTGTGTTATATCATCAAGCGTAACCTTACTAATATCCGGGTTAATAGACCTCAAGAAACCTTTTGTCTTATATATATAATCATAGCAAGTTCTCGCTGTAAACTGCGACGCTCTCAAGTTGTAATACCAGTCTTTTAAGTAGTCTGGTGTGTTCTTCAATATTATCTCTAATCTATCAAAAATCTTTTTTTCGTTCTCCATTCTTCCAGTCATTCTCATCACCTCAACAAGCTAATTCTATTGAATCAATTGCTTCACTTAAAGAATCATACGCATCTTCTAATGCACTAATCGCGTCTTGAGATTCTTCTCCTCGCATAGATCCTTGTAAATTTTCTGGCATGTTGTCAAAATAATATTCCTCTTCATCCTTGACAGACTCCAATCTGTAAAGCGCAGACTGCAAATCCCTTGTAATCTCATATATCTTTTTTCTTCTTGTGTTATTCATTATACTCTGAACATTTCCTTTCTTAATTCGTCCGTCTCATATGGATTGAAATAATGCATACATGTTTTTATATGATAACCCTTGCCGTCAGTCTCAATAACCTTTTTTTCGAAATCATTCTCTTCGCTATGTCTGTCGCGTTCTATTTGAGCATCACTTCTTCTTACGAAATTGCCGGTTTTTACATCAACGTAGAAATCATAATCTGCGCCATATCCTCTGTTGACGGTTTTGGTAACATAGAATCTTCCTGTTTCCAAGTCACGACATCTCACACCTTTAACCTCATCATTTTCATGATTATCATACGCATTCCATGTCATTGCCGTCATGTGTTCTGGATGATTCTGACGCAGCTGTTCAAACATGATATTTCGTTTCTCTTCTGAAATATTTCTGTATACATCAAGATAATTCGTTACTATGAAATCGCTATTCTTATCCCTATGCCATCGAACAAATTTGCCAGATTTAGCATCAACCATTCTGCCATCTCTGATATAATATGTTCCATACCAAGTCATAGTTCTCTTCATGCTTTTATAATCATAATATTTCTCACTGATTTTATATGCTATCCAGATTATTAAAATTGTTGACAAATATAGGATGCCCATATATATCCACCACCCTTTCATGTTTATTATAGTGTACCAATCAGCAAAAGTAAAACTCAATCCCAAGCTTCTTCATATTTCTAATCTTTATCAGTACCTGATAGCTCATTACCACACCCTTCTCTTCTCCATAATCAAGAAGTTTGAAAGCTGCGTCCAATCCCCATTCAGTTTCATTAGTCCATTTGTTTTCAAACAAATAATGTTCGCCATTGCCTCTCCAATCTTCCACGTATCTGATCCTGCATTCAAGTTTATTCTTCTTCATTCGCATCAAATCCATTCTTATTCTGTTTAACTCTACTCAGTTTGCCATACTCCGAATTGAATTCTTCCTTGAACTTCCGAAGCTGCCTATACATCTGTTCCTCTGAATCGCATTTTCTCATTCTCTCAGCCATTGTCGTGAACCATCCAGACCAGTCAAGGTTATATTGTACGTTCATTTTGCCTCCTCAATAATACACACCAGTATACGGCTTTGAACTCTTCAGCACCTTCTGCATTGCTTCGCCAGGAGAACCAGCCTTAACTTCAATTACCTTAACAATCTGCTCTTTTTCAGGCTTCCGGACATCATCAACTACAATGATTTTGTATGCATGGTCAAGGCTCATTAGTGTTCTTCCTCCTCTTTACAACAACATGTAAGAAACCGTCTTCATAATTTAAGCATTTCTTTCTACTCTTTATGAACCGCTCAAGATCATCTGTTCTTGCCATATTAACAGCTCTCTCCAAATCTGAAATAGTGGCAAGGCGTACATCATCTTCAGCTATGAATTTCACACTTAAAGAATCCAAGTTAGAAAAGATCCAGTTCTGTACGTCCTCAAGAACGTCAGAATATCTCGACTCAGTGTTTTCGCTGCCACCATATATTTCCCACATCTCATTGCCTTCAAGTTTTTCTCTCACGTACATCATCTTCACCACTCTCCTTTATGCAATTTCCTAAGTCTATCCTGTGTAATTCATCAGGATACGCGTCAATCCTTACTGTAGCTGTCTTCTTGTTGACCCTCACTATAGTCGCCATGTAATTACCCATCCACTGTCTTGTACAACCGTAGTGGTACATACCGACCTGCTCAATCCTGATTCTGTCTCCGACTTTCAGCATTCTCCAATTCCTTTCTGGCATATTCCCAATTAGCATTCGCGATCTCGGCCTTCTGTTTAATGCACCGGATGCATTCCTCTTCAAGTCTCCGTTCAAATACATAACGCTGGGATTTCCAGTTTGATACGATGTCATCAATGTCAAAATGTAATCCGGTATCATTCATACGCTTTACGTCCTTGTAATTGTCAAGTTCAAGATCAATTCTGCCAAGATAGCAACCGTCATCTATTCCAATTCCAACGTGCTTGCCGCGTTCAAATCTAAATCTGTAATTCACAATCGGATGCCCATAATGAGATTTAACATCTGTTTCAATCCACATATCTTCCTTGACTTCTACCGGAACCTGCCACATCTCTAAAAGATCTTTAACCATCTCGTTAAACATCTCTTCATAATTTCTGTCGCGCTGTTTATTCATGTCGGCAATCTCAGTCTTCTGTTTCGCAATCAGTGCGTCAATTTCTGCGTTCAGTTTTTTGATATCAATAAGGCTCATGGTTGTTCTCCCTTCATTTATCCATATCATCGTCTTCAACTTCAAAATCAACAAATGCAATTGGAATGATATCCATATCCCAGTTCATATCAGCAGGAGTATCTACGCCAACCATTTCCAGAATTCGCTTCTGAGCATCGTCGTTTAAATCACTGAAATAAATCTCGAAAGTCTTCATAATTTTCTCCCTTCTTTAATGGTCTGTTCCATAACCAATAGAAATAATTTCGTTATCTGTTTCGCTTACAATTGCCATCTTCAGAGGAGCATGTCCGTCATGCCAGGAACCTCTAAAGATGCATCTGATTAATTCAAACGGATTCTCTTTGAGGTAATACAGGTACTTAATGCTAATGTCATAGCAGTCATCCATGTCCATCACATCAAAAATTCTGCGATCAGTCTCAATCTTCGGTTCCGTTTCTTCGCCATCGTTTTCATAAACCACCAAAAACTTTTTCATTTAATTCACCTCTTCCACATAATAGCTTGCGTAATAACCAGTCTCTGCACCGCAGTTGTACCACTCAAATGCATTTACCAATCTGTCAAAAGTATTGTCAGCAGTTTTTTTGTTGATGATTGATCCGATTCCCCACGGCGAATCCGGCCTCATATTGCAAGGACAAAGCGTCACCGTGTATCCGTCATGAAACATTTTTCTTGCAGTCGGTTTATTAACTCGCTTTAGGTTTCCAAATTTCATTTCGTTCATCATACTTACCACCTCAATGCACCAACACTTCGCGCCTGATCATCCCAATAATCATCCCATTCATCACGCTCATGTCTCATGTATTCCATTTCCTGTTTCGCTATTTCCCACTCTCCTTCCATTAATCTCTCAAGAAACTCTTCGGATTCTTTTTTCTTCTGTTCATGAGTCTTCGCAAGATCTTCCTTTAACCAACCAATCCATTCATCAAGATCAGCTTCTCTTTCTGCTGTATACCATTCAGTAAACTCGGCAAGCTGTTCTTCTTTTGTCTGGTATGTGTTGCCACATTTTCTGAGCAACAGCGTTGCCTTCAAAATTTTGTTATGTAACATAACCTTCTCCTTTTATCAAATCGTGAATCCAAACGTGACCATGTTTCGCTTCTCGTTCCTGCTGTGCCATTTTTTCTTTAGTTCATGCTTTAATTCTTTCCAGTGAGCGAGACATTCTGCACCATTTAACAATCTTAATCTGTCATTGTTATCATCAATTTTGTTTATGATAGTATTTGTATTTCCAATAGAGAAGATTATATTGCCGTCACCATTTACATACAGGCCGTAAAGACGATATTCTTCTACAAATGCACATATCTGATCCGTTTCGCAATCAAGTTTGTTTACATATGTCTCTGTCAAGTAATCAACAACCAGACGAAGATTTTTGTCGATCTGTTCCAATTCCTTTTCCGTATATGTCATTCTCATACCTCTTCCACACTGTTATAAATCCATTCAGAATCATCACCATCTTCTTCCTCAAAGTCTGCCATGTCTGTCTCTGCCGCTATCTCGCACACCTCTTCCTCATCTTCGGCCTCGACCGTGATTCCGTAATAAGCAACATACCGCATCGTCACACGGTATTTCTTTTTGTCTTTTGATAGGCAATTCCCTATACAGCTTACGGCATTCGGTGTTATACCACTCATCATCCGGCAGATCCTGTAACTCTTCCTCAAACCACTCTTTGATGTCTTCCACATCTTTGTTTTCAAATTGTTTTTCAACTTCATGAATGGCATCGATGTATTCCTGGATTGGCAGACCTGTCATATTCCAGTAATCTCTCAGCACAATATATCTCTCCGCGAATTCCCTTGCTGTAATCATTTTGCTTTCTCCTTTTATCCTTCCGGATTTTCCCTGACGCAATCAATCTCCCAATCAGTATTGCCTTCCCAATCAAACTCGCCGCCATCAGTGTTTCTTGCAATCTCCTCTGCTTCTTCAGCACTGTCTGCTTCAATATCAATTCCGTAATACTCAATACTCTTCATAACCACGTGATAAATCATCTTTCATCCTCCCACTCTTCCACCTCGGCATCCCAACTGTTAACAACGTTGTTTACCTTGCCCTGTTCTTCCATTCTTTCGAACAATTCAAGAAGAGATGTCTGTAAATCATCATAATCCGTGCCATAAATACGGGCAGTGTTCTCATAGATAGTTTCTTTTGTGTACCCTCCAGAATCAAACATCTCCTCATCAGAAGTAGGAATCCTTATCCCTCTTTCTATGAGAAAGTCTTCAAATATTTCAATTACATCATTGATATTATTCAACGTAAAATATGTTTTCATTTGAACCTCTCTTCATTGGCTAAAACCATTGCCGCATAAGCAGAATTGATGAAATTTTTAAATTTCTCTACCTTGTCGGCATGTACTTTATCATTTTTCTCAGGAATACTTTTAGCTAAGTGTGTCATGGACTCTGCCAAATCCTTAATCCAGTTTGCTTTGTCAACAATTTCAATCTTATTTGCTCTGGTTCTCTTAATGGGATCAGGAGCATTTAACTCCTGATCCAGTGTCATAGGTACAAGTCCGTAATATTTTCCAATTGCGTTCATACTTCAAATACCCCCGCTTCCTTCATTCTTTCGATTTTGTCTGCAATCATCTCGTTTCTCTCAGACTTATCATCGAAGATATGCTGATTGTGGGCTTTAAACAAAAACATGTTGGCATGAGTCGGATTAACACCGGCATATTTCATGGCTTCAACAATGTCTTCGTCATACCATTTCTCTTCGTACCAAGGTTCTTCTGTATTGCCTGTCGCAAAATGGGGCAATAAGGATTTCGTCATCAGCGTGATACACTCAATGCTTTCACCAAACACATCGTTTTTCCCGTATCTGGTTTCGCTTATTGTCATCGGCTGCCATGAACCGCCTTTGTCAAAATCTCCGTCAGTCGGATAGATGATTCCAAACTCAAAATCACTAAACTCGACCTCATCAAACAAAGACTTTCCGTGATCGGCATATTCATAGTCCAGAATCATCTTCAGAGAATCAGAATCCAGATGCCTTTTGTATTTATCTTTGGCAAGCCAGAACTGGATCTCATCCCATCCATCATCGCAAAAATAGTTCCACTGCAAATACGAGATATCACCATCTGCATCCTTCACAATCACCGGCACTCTTACGTTTACATTCTTCAGCACATCAACAATGTCTTCAACTCTCATGTAACTTACCTCCATTTATATATCTGTGCGCTAATACAAGCGGTTTACAGGAACACAACATCATCTTTGATATACTTGTTCATCTAATTTCTATCGTGTCTCTAATACGCTTATAGATGCTTCTGAACACATCTCAGTATTTCTCGTATTCAGTCTTCAATCCTCTCTCCGCATCCATTGTACAATGCATCTCCGTAACGTATTTCTGTCATCTGAACAGTCTCTTTGCAGAATGGACACCAAATATCTTTCTGATGCCCTCTCTCTCTTGCGTGGTGTGGCATCCTCGGAATCGGAAACTTGTTCAGGCATTTAGGGCACTCGCAGTAACTTATGTATGTGGTCATCTTAGTTCCGTTTCTTTTTCTCAAGCT
>Ga0326512_10003545_pt1 | contig 11416 bp, 7 predicted proteins | sample 1_2617_0518_D_FD_203652 | JGI IMG/M metagenome (GOLD analysis project Ga0326512, IMG submission 203652) | Bovine rumen microbial communities from UC Davis, California, United States - 1_2617_0518 | ecosystem: Host-associated > Mammals > Digestive system > Stomach > Rumen | place: USA: California... | reverse complement strand
ACCATCAAGTTAGGTGCAAACTTCTTCGTCTTTGCGCTCTCCTTGTGTTTGACTGGTTGGATTGGTACTTCGGCAACGACCAGAAGTCAATTCTACCGATATCGAGGTCGAGAATATGTTCTTGCTTCTAAGACGTTAGGTGCGAAGACGCCAACGTTGATCTTCCGCCACATTTTACCAAATGCGGTCGGAACGATCGTCACGCGTTCCGTCTTGATGATTCCATCTACCATCTTCTCTGAAGCGACGATCTCTTATTTAGGTTTAGGCTTAACGAACCTTGATTCCTTGGGTGTCATCTTATCCAAGAACCAGGCTTTCTTATCTACGTATCCAAATGAACTTGTTTTCCCAGCAATTATCATCTCCTTGTTGATGATCTGCTTCAACTTGTTCGGTAACGGTTTACGTGATGCCTTTAACCCATCACTGAAAGGAACGGAATAACATGGAAAACGAAAACAAACAGTTAGTCCTTTCAGTAAAGGATTTAGCGGTCTCCTTCAAGACCGATGCCGGTTTAGTTCATGCTGTTAGAGGTGTCTCCTTTGATCTTTTCAAAGGAGAGACCTTATGTATTGTCGGTGAATCTGGTTCTGGTAAGTCCGTCACTTCCAAGACCATCATGGGTATCTTGTCGGCTAACGCCGTCATTGAAAATGGTTCGGTCGTCTATGAAGGTGAAGACCTCACCAAGATCGACGAATCGGAATTCCATCGTATCCGTGGTCATAAGATCGGTATGGTCTTCCAGGATCCACTTTCTTCCTTAAATCCAATCATGAAGGTTGGTAAGCAAATCACCGAAGCGATGTTGGTCAACTCTGATTTGATGAAGCAGAAATATGACCGTATCATCTCCAAAGAAGAAGCTGCTTACAAGAATATCGAAGCCAAGCGTAAGACTGCTTATCAGAGAGCAGACCGCTTGATTGAAAACTCTGATGAAGACTACAACAAGCAGATTTATGCTTTAGATTCTAAAATCAAAGAAGCTTACTACAAAGCAAGCACCATCAATCCAAGAAAGAAAGAGATGAGTGCTTTGTATGAGAAGTACGAAAAGTTACTTCATGAAACCAAAGATGGCGAAAAACGTAAAGCCATCTATGCTGAAAAACAAAAAGAACTTCAGCCACTCATCGATGAGATGAATGCTGCCAGAGTTGAGGCTTCTAAGGAAGCTAGTCAGATCCAGGCGGAAAACAAACAGAAAATCAAAGAACTCACTGCTCAGAAGAAGTCTGAACACGCTCGTATCGCTGCTCAGGCTAAGCAGTTGAAGAAAGAAGCTGATGCGGAATTCAACGCTTCTAGACCAGCTCTTAAGGCTGCTTTAGATGCCAAGAAGAAAGAAGCAAAGGCTGAAATTGAAAAGTATAAAGTCGAAGAAAAGGCTAAGTATGATGCCGATATGGCCGCTTTAAAGGCCAAGGGTGCTTCGGAAGAAGAACTCGCCAAGAGAACCAAGGAATATAACTCCTTGTTCAAGATTTCCAAAGAGGAAGCCAAGGCTGCCGCTTTGAAAGTTATGGCTGAAGTCGGTATCCCACAACCAGAAGTTCGTTTCAATCAGTATCCATTTGAATTCTCTGGTGGTATGAGACAGCGTATTGTTATCGCAATCGCTTTGACTGCCAACCCAGAAGTTCTGATCTGTGACGAACCTACGACGGCTCTTGACGTCACCATCCAGGCTCAGATCTTGGAATTGATCAACCGTTTGAAGAAAGAAAGAAATATGTCTGTCATCTTCATTTCGCACGATCTTGGTGTCGTTGCCAACATGGCGGATAGAGTTGCCGTTATGTATGCTGGTAAGATCGTTGAAGTCGGCACTGCTGCCGAAGTCTTCTATGATCCAAAGCATCCATATACTTGGGCTTTGTTATCTTCTATTCCTGATTTGGATTCTCACGAACAGTTGGAAGCTATCCCTGGTACTCCTCCATACCTTCTCAATCCTCCAAAGGGTGATGCCTTCGCTGCCAGAAACAAATATGCTATGGCGATTGACTTCAAGAGTGAACCTCCATTTTTCAAGGTTACCGATACGCATTATGCGGCGACCTGGTTGTTGGATAAGAGAGCTCCTCAAGCTGAAAAGCCAAGAATCGTCTCTCAGCGTATCAAGGCCTCTTTAGCCAGAGAAGAAGCCAGCAAGGAACAAGAAGCTAAAGAAGTGAAGTCCGAAGACAATGGAGGTGATCAGAATGCATAAAAATTACGATCATAAAACAGCAATTTTGGTCCATCTTCAGAAGCATTTCTATTTAGGTATTGCTCTTGGTCTTCTCCTTCTTGCTGTCATCTTCATGTTCCTTCCAGCCGTCTTTGTTGATTCTACTTCCAGAATGACCATGGAAGGTGTTGAACAGGCAAATGAAACAGCCATCAACGGTTGCTTTAGTACCTTCAACCTTGCCTTTGGTGCTCCAGCGATTGTCACCAGAACCTTCAATGGTGTTACTGATACTGCTTATGCTTATGGTACTAGCGTCTCTGTCAGTGCCTTATTCTCCTTCATCTTCATCATCTTAGCCTTTGCAGCTATCGCTTATGTCTACATTGAAGAACAGTATTACACCTTTGCTTTCTTAGCCGCTATCTTGATGTTTGTTGCTGGTATCTTCAACTTCTTGACGTTACCACTTTCCGGCTATGTCGATGTCAATACTGGTACGATTGAAGCTGGTACTTATGAATTTACCAATTATTCTCTTGGTGCCGGTCCAATTCTCATCGGTATCTTGCTTCTTGCTGTTGTTGCCTTGATTGTTATTGATTACATCTTGGTCTTCCTTCCAAGACAGGATGATATGACCTTCATCAAGTACAAGCAGGAACTTGTCGATAACGACATTCTTCTCTCCGTCAGACATCTCAAGATGTTCTTCCCAATGGGTGGCGGTAGAAAGTTAAAAGCTGTTCATGATGTCTCCTTTGATATCAAGAAGGGTGAATGCTTCGGTATGGTCGGTGAATCCGGTTGTGGTAAGACCACTACGGGTCGTTCTATCATCCGTTTACATCATGTCACTTCTGGTTCTATCTACTTCAAGGGCTATCGTATTGCCGCTGGTTCTAGATGGAATGAAAAAGAAATCAAGTGGAACACCATCCGTACCAACAACAAGATCAAGGAACTTCGCTCTCAGGAAGCTGCCGAGATTGAAAATATCTCCGATGCTTCTGATGAAGGCAAGAAGGAAATTGCTCAGGTTCATGCCAAGTATGATGCTCAGGTTGCTGAGTTGAAACAGAAGTTGAATGAACTTGTTGCAGTCCAAAAACAAAAGATTCGTCAGATCAAATATGATGATACTCATGCCAACAAGAAGTTGATGTCTAAGATGCAGATGATCTTCCAGGATCCTATCGATTCTCTTGACCCTCGTATGACGGTCGAAGACATCATTCAGGAAGGTTTGAAGATTCAGGGCTATCGTAAGAGAGCTGAAAATCATCAGAAAGCCTGTAAGGTTTTGGAAGAAGTCGGTCTTATTGCTGATTACTGCTCTCGTTATCCAAACGAATTCTCGGGCGGTCAGAGACAGCGTATCGGTATTGCTAGAGCCATCGTCATGAATCCTGATTTCATGATCTGTGATGAACCTATTTCCGCTTTGGACGTCTCCATCCGTGCTCAGATTATCAACCTTCTCAACGATTTGAAGGTCAATCACGGTTTGACCTTGATGTTCATCGCTCACGATTTGTCTGTTGTTAAGTATTTCTGCGATCGTATCGCAGTTATGTACTTTGGTGAAATGGTTGAACTTGCTACTTCTGATGAACTGTTTGCTCACCCATTACATCCATATACCAGATCTCTTCTTTCCGCCATTCCTAAGCCAGACCCATTCTATGAGAAGAAGCGTGTTCGTATCGTCTATAAACCGACGGAAGAACATGATTATTCCGTAGAAAAGCCAACGTTCCAGGAAATCGTCCCTGGTCACTTCGTCCTTGCGAACTCTGCTGAAATTGAAAAATACAAGCAGATGATCAAGGAAGATGATATCAAGAACGCCCAGTTGGAACAGGAACGTAAAGAAAAAGGTCTCGAATACTAAGCATTACCTCCATGGCTTCGGCTGTGGAGGTTTTTAAATGATAAACAGTTCTTGGTAGCGGTTACAATAAAGGCTTGATTTTAAGTTGAAAAAGTAAAATTTAAATGTTTTTTATTAAAAAAATACAAAAAAACGGAAAAAAGGTTAAAATAAACATTGAAACTACATTGAAATTCTTCAATAAAACTTAACTTAACCAGTTCCTTTAGGTAAACTAGAATATATCTATATTTTCTTCGGGAGGTTTTGAGCATGAAAAAATTTAAATTTGTATCATTGTTATCATTAACATTACTCTTGGCTGGTTGTGGTGAAACCACCAACTCCTCAGTCCAGGCTTCTTCTACGGAAGCGACGTCGAGCGTTGCTGAGGTTTCTAGTGTCGAGAGTTCTGTAGAGGATTCTACTTCTTATCCAGCCGTAACCATCAGTGCCAGAGCTTTGGCTGATGAAGTTGAAATCGGTCAGTCTGTGGAAGTCAGAGCCATCGTTGCTGGTACGAAATGTACCTTCACTTCCAGCGATCCATCTATCGCTACGGTTGTCACTCAGGATAACGGCGTTAGAGCCGATGTCACTGGTGTAGCTCCTGGTAAAGTCACCATTACGGTTGTTCCATTGATCAACCCAACGGTTTCTGCTAGCGTTACCATCAACGTCATCGCCTCTAAGCCAACGTTAAGAGACGCCTTGAAGACGGTTCAGTCCTTGGATAACTATACGATCAATGTCACCAATATCACTGATAAGAAAACGATTGGTAATATGTTAGTCACAGAAAATGCCATCATCTATAACGACTTATATGGTGATAGTGTCATGACGGATAAAAATAGCAATCGTTTACATGGCGAGATGGTCACCAGCGATGGTAAGGTTGTCTACGTCAAGAAGGAAAACGGCGCTTTTGTCACCACGGGTGCTGAACTTGTTCAGACCAATGTTGGATTGTTGACTGCTGATAATTTCAAAGGCACTAAAGGTGCGGCGAAACAGGCTTTTGAAGTCGGCGAATTATATTCCTTTGATGCTATCAATCCAAACTGGGTTACGGATGTCAAAACAGAAAAGAACAAGTATGTCATTGATGGTGAAGCCTTAGATGATGAAAAGAATCCAACCAACATAAATGGCGCTTTTGTCGAATCCTTGTTATGGAAGATTGTGGATCCTACCGGTTATGCTTCCGCAGTTGCTTCTTTGGGTGAGGATTATTATTGGTCCTTAGCTGAAAAGATTGATACTACTATCACGGTTGAAGCTTCCAATGCCATCTCTGTTACAGTAGATGTTCTTGATACGCAGAAGACTTATACCATGACCATGGAAGATATCAACCAGACCACCTTGGAAAATGAAGATAACGATATTGAAACAGTCTTCGCTAATGCCACAGCTGCTGATCCAGTTGTCGGTGACAAGTTAGCGGCTGGTATCGCTGCTGTTAAGACGGATAACTATGTTCGTGTCAACTCCTTGTTCCCAGATCATGAGACGGAAATTCAGTACACCACCTATTACACGCCAAACTATGTCTTCCATGATTGTAATGCGGAATTTGCTAACGAATACAACACTCATTTAGGCTCTGATACAGAAGCCTGGACGGATGCCCCATATGGCTATGTCAAGAAAGCTGATGGTGTTTATAAGTTCACTTATGATGAAGCGACTCTTACTGTCAGTGTCGCTGACACCAAGGAAGCTGGCACGGATGCCAACACTACGGTTCCTGAATATGATAAGTACTTCTCTACCTTATCTACCTTCGATGATGCTTCTACCTTAAAGTATGCGTTTGCTGCTGAAGAAGAGGCTATCTGGAATGGTCGTAGCACGAAGTATTACACCACGACTTCCAGAACGATCTTTGATGAATTTATCAACTACTATGCTCCTGAAGATATCGAAGAAATCATTGAAAACACCAAGGCTGGTTTCGGTGTCGTCATGTCTGGAAGTGAAGTCACTGCCATCAATGGTACTGTCGGCTTTACTCCATTCTCTGGTAAGGACAACGATATCACCAAACATAGGTATGGTGTTGACTACTTCGTCTTGAACAATTTTGGTGCTGCTACCACCAATCATGTCGACACTTTGTTACAGACTTATATCAATAAGTAAATCGTAATGAGATTTTAGGCGATCAGGAATAAAATCCAGGTCGCCTTTTATCGTGGCTAAAAATTTAAATTCTTTAATAAAACAAAAGGTTTTTGAAATAAACAAAAAGAGAAAGCGTTTACATTTCAATTTTCAAACCGAGATTTTTTAAAGAAAAACGTCAGTTTTTTGAAAAAACTTAAGAAATATTGCAAAAAAATATTAAATTTATATTGAAAATTGAAATTCTCTGAAAATCATTCTATTTTTTGAATGTTTAACATTCATTTTCCTTTTTGAGATAATAGTTGCTACAAGATAAGGAGACTTTTTTATATGAAAAAACGCTATGCAAAATTAGTTGCTATTACTTCTATTTTATTCCTTGCTACCGGCTGTGGTGAGCAGACTTCCAGTGTCGCTGAAACCAGCTCCGTAGCTGAATCCTCTGTCGAAGTTTCTACTTCCGTCGAGGCTTCTTCCGTCGAATCTTCTACTGTTGCTCTTCCAACTTTCACCATCACTCCAGCTAAGACCGCTTATGATGTTGAAAAGAATGGTAGTGTTACTGTTCGTTTCACTGTCACCTCTTCTGATGCTACTGCTGTCAAAACTTTAAACTTTGCCCTTGAACAGGATAAAGAATATGTCACTTTTGATTCTGAAAACGTCGCTGCTGGTGTTTCCGTCAAGGTCAATGCTAAGGCTATCGGTTCTGCCACCTTGGTTGCCACTTCTACTGTCAACCCAGAATGCACTGCCCGTGTTACCATCAACGTCATCCGTGCCGTTGCTCCATTACAGTCTGTTTGGAATAAGGTTGTCGCTTATAAAAACTACACCTTAGACATCACTCGTACTCCAACCAATACTGAAATGTCTGAACATGATGCTTGGACCACGGATACTGCTGTTCCAGTTGCTCATGTTAAGACCACTGAAGACTCCATCATCTATGAAGTCGCTGGTGAAGTTGCTGAAGATTTAAGCACTACTTATGCTCCAGCTTATAAGAACACTACTACTAACAATGCCATTTTAGGTATGGCTATTGATTCTCAGGGTTATGCTTTTAATCTTGAACAGGATTCTACTGGTGCTTTTGTCACTGCTGGTAAAGTTGTTCAGACCAGTGCTGGTTTATTAAATTCCACCAACTTCAAGGGTGCTGGCCTCAACGCCACTTCCCCAAATGAAGTTTCTTCTTTCTTTGGTCTCCAAGCTGTTAACCCAACTTGGTTAACTTCCACCAAGGCTAGTGACAATGTCTATGTCCTCAATGGTGAAGATGATGATTCTGCTAACGCCAATTTTGCTGAAGTTGTCCTTTGGCAGCTTGTGGATCCTTCTTCCTTCATGCAGGCTGTTCAGGGTGGCACCACTCAGTTTGCTGACCTTGCTGCTTTAGTTGAAGTTACCATCACCTGTACTTCTGATAGCGTTGCTATTGCTGTTGATAATGGCACCGTTACTTTCAACGTTGCTTTAACCGATATTGGTACTACTGCCGAATTAACTGGCTTAGAAACCTTCCTTTCTACTGCTAAGGCTACCTTCCCAGAACTTGATGCTGACCTTGCCGCTGCTCAGGCTGCTATTGCTACCAACAACTACTATGAACTCAACAAGACTAATTATGGTAACTATTATTCTTACTATTTCACTAACTACGTCTTCAATGATTACACTGATGCCTATATCTCTGGTTATGCCGCTGCTAAGGGTAAAACTGTTACCAAGGGTGGTTATGCCTTAGTCGGCAACGACATCGTTAAATTCACTACTGATGGCACCACTATTACCTTCGCGGATGAAGCTGCTGCCACTTATGATCCAACTTATGAAACTACTTATGGTGTCACTCTTCAGGATTGGTTCTATCTCAACTTAGGCTTCTATTCTTCTACTAAGACCTTCGATTTATCCACTGGTCTTCTCTACACATTCTCTGATTACACTGGTAGTGATGGTTCTAAATTCTACCTCTCTTCTTCCAAGGATGTCTCTGATGATTTATCCTCTAACTACTTTGGTGGTTCTCAGTACACTCTTGAATATGTCGTCAAAGCCAATGGTTACACGTTAGATTCTTATTCCACTTCTATTGTTGTCAACAAGACCACCACTCAGGATTCCGACGGCAATAATGTTACCAAAGTCGCCAGTGTTGAATTAGGCTTTGGTTCCTTCACTGCCAATGGACAGTCTGGTTATGCTTATAGCACTGATTTATACTTCGGTGTTGAAACTGTTAACACTCTTCACACTGCTATCGAAGACGCCATCACTGCTAAAGAAGCTGCTTAATTCCTAAAACCATTTAAACGAACTCTATAAAAGGGAAGTTGTTGCAACTTCCCTTTTATTCAATAAATATGAAGAAACTTGCTTTACCTATCTTATCTATCGCTTTCTTGTCATTGACTGGTTGCGGAACTTCATCTCCATCAGCAATGATGTCAACTGCGGCCGATATTGATATCGACCTTACTTTTGATGCGAAAAAATATGAGGTGGAAATGGGTGAGTATCTCGCCATCACGGTTCAGATCACCTGTGACGATACTTCCGCTACTAAGAAAGTCTCCTTTACCCTTAGTGAAAACGACGGAATTGCCGCTTTGGTAGGCGAAAGTGTTAACAGTGAGGGAAAAGTCTATATCGCTGGTAAAAAGTCCGGAATCGTCACTTTAACGGCCACCTGTGTGGATAATCCAAACGTCTCCGCTTCGGTGCAAGTAGAGGTCATTGCTCGTATTCCTTCTTTGAAGAATGTCTGGCAGAATGTCAACGAGTATACGAACTATACTTTGTTAACAAAACAAACTCTCAAGAGTGATGCGACTTCTACAACAAACTATGTCAGAACATTAGTTACGGATGACGCGATTTTGGGTGAGTATTATTACACCGATCAGATCACCGGTGATAAAACCACTGGACCATATCTGGTTGACCAAGATAATAATTATGTCAATGGTTATGCAATTGATAAGAACAACTATGCTTTCTTACTTAGATTAGATAGACATGGCAATTTCTTAACTGACTCTGAGATTGTTGATACCGAACACGGTTTATTGACCAGAGATAACTATCGTGGCTTTAAAGAAAAAAGTGTCGATATCAATGATGTCGGTCTTTATTATGGTTTACAGGCAATCAATCCTTCTTGGTTACCAACTGCTAAAGCCAAAGGCACTGCTAACACTTATACCATCGATAATGGTGATGAAGAAGATTATAAAAGCGCTTATGTAAAATACCTGCTCTGGGGTTTGATTGATCCGATTGGTAGAAATGTCTTCATGAATGCTAATGAATCTATCAGCAGTGTTGTGGAATTAGCTTCCAAGGTTGATCTTTCGATTCAAGCGACGACTGCTTCTATGGTCAAGATGACACTATCTTATACCGATGGTGTTTCCTTACAAGGTGATTTACAGAAATACATCTATACCACCACCATTAATAATATTGGATCGACGGTTTTGCCACAGGCGGAGAAAATCAAGAAGTTTACCAGCTCTTTTGAAGCCAGTAGACCAGGTCTTCCTACCGATATTGGTCTGTTGATGAGTGAAACGAAGAAGCACAACTATATTTGTTCCTATAAATTATTCTGGGCTGATAAAGTCAATCCGATGAAGGAATATAGCAGCGAAGTGAATGTCTACTATACTGAAGATTACCTCTTCCTTCATTATCCAGATGAATTTGTCTCTCTGTATAACTCCACTACAGGAAGTACCTTAAGTACTTTTGGTTATGGATATATCAAGAAGAGTGATGGTATCTATGGATTTGAATATGATCCGACAAATAGTCAACCGATTCAGTTATATGATGAACCTTATAAAGGAACCAAAGACACTCCTTTATATAAATGTACCTTTGAAGAAATACCGGATTATTTCGATTATTCAGAGATTGTCTACTACGATCATTTATATGCGCTGAGTAAAGAAGCTTATGACTTGAATACGGAAATCACTGACTATCATTTCAGCGGGACTAATGAAGTCTTCCACAGTTTCTGTGATTGGTTCTATAAGGAAAAAATTGAAAATGAAAGCCTAGACTTTGAAGGCTTCTTGACCGGCTTGAGAATCAATACGACTGGCAGTGATGAAAATATCGCTTTAGACAGTGTTGATTTCTTTGCCGCTTATAGCACAATCAATGGTTGGAGTGTTCTTGCGACACCAACATTATCTAAGTTTGGTCAGGCGACAAGCAATGTCGCTCATAGTGCTATCCTATCAATATTGGAATCTTAAATATGAAAAGAACAATTTATCAGATCTTTGTCTATGTGACCTTAGCGATGTCTGTTTCTTGCTTTGCTGGGTTTATTTATGAGATGTCGGTTGCCGAGATGAACGTCTGGGCGATTCTGTGCTTAGTTTTGGCTATTTTAGGGCTTGTCGGATTTGTCTTGAACCAAATCCTCTACCGTCAGTTTAAACAGCGTGACGAGAGCCGTTATGAACAGGTGGAATGTCCACACTGTCATGAAATGAATTCAAAAAAGGATGTATTCTGCAAAAAATGCGGTAAAAACCTTTACTAACAAACTTTTTCTTGTAAGGTTTAAGGCATTGTGGTATAGTCTTACTTGCTTAATACGCTTGCGAACGTATTGATGCCGGATTGTGAGGAGGAAATAATCATGAAAAAAGATATCCATCCGAATTATTATCGTGCTAAGGTTACTTGCATGACCTGTGGTAACACTTTCGAAACTGGTTCCACTGAAAAGGAATTAAGAGTTGATACTTGCTCCCAGTGCCATTCTTTCTATACTGGTAAGATCAACATCACTGCCGATACTGGCCGTGTTGCTAAGTTCCGTAAGAAACTTGAAAAGACTAGCAAGTAATAAATAATAAGTCAAAATCAGGAGCCGCTTGGTCGGCTCCTTTTTTAGACTTTAAATAGATGGAAAAAACCATTACTGAATTCAAAATAGAAATAAAGTAAAATATATGCATATGGAAAATGAAGAACTCCATTCGCAATTAGATTTCCTGCAGCTATATAAAGACTGTCTGGATCAATTGAGCATCAAAGAAGAAAACTTATCGTTTGCTGTTGATCTCATCAAACCATTGATGGATTCTCTTCTTTTGGGTGAGTACGTTCCTCATATTGAAACGGAGAAGAATTATCTTTCCCCGTTCCTTCTTCATGATAAGGTTCACAATATTTTCTATCCCTACTTTTATTTTAAA
>Ga0326512_10003544_pt1 | contig 11416 bp, 5 predicted proteins | sample 1_2617_0518_D_FD_203652 | JGI IMG/M metagenome (GOLD analysis project Ga0326512, IMG submission 203652) | Bovine rumen microbial communities from UC Davis, California, United States - 1_2617_0518 | ecosystem: Host-associated > Mammals > Digestive system > Stomach > Rumen | place: USA: California... | reverse complement strand
CTGGCTGTTTTCTTTGCATTCATATATGTATAAGGTGTATATGTCACCAACTGATTCTTGAAACGTGAAACAAAGAGATCACCAGTGCTTACCTGCTCATATACTAAGTTAAATTTGGCAGTCTTCTGTGATTGTGAAGGGAAAGCCGTTGATCTTTGAGTTTTCTTTACCTGATTTGGTATGCTCTTTGCCACATCGTCATAAAGTTCAGGTACGATAGGAATTGCCTTATAACGTCCAGTACTCTTGAAGTAGCAGTAGTTATTCATCCATTGTCCTCCGTTAGGGTTAAATGGATCTGTCTGCTTATAAAGTCCATCATAAAGATCACCCCAGGCTGCATACTTATCTTCATTATTACCAGAAGTAACATCATTGATAATGACATATTTTGTCTCTCCGACCACCTCTTCTCGTGTTGGAATATACATTGTTCCATCAATAATCTTGCGGAACATGTCTATCCACGCGTTATCGAACCCAGGGAATCTACCCCAGTTACGTTGTGTGTAATCACCAACTTTGCTATCATTAAGATTCTGAAAATCTTCTGTCCATATCAACTCTGGTCCATCCCATACGGCACCACCATTCTGACATGTCTGTTCCATTACAGTACCAATGCCTGCTGCAACAGGATATTTACATCCACTATCCTTTCCTACAATATCATCCAGTGCCCCATTCCATCCACAGTTGTCATAACGTACACCATAGTTCTTTGCCAAACCTGCGACAAATGGTCCAAAACATACACTCTCGTTGTTATAGAAGCACGATGATGTCGTGTATTTATACAACCAAAGTATAGCCTCTGGATATTTACGACAAGCTTCTAACAGGTCACTATTACGTTTCATCATTCCAACTGGATTTAGAGCATGTGACCAGATGTTACCACAGAAACTGATAGTCAAAAGACCACCATACTTATGTGACATAGGCACTAACTTAGCAAAGAGTGCAATACGGCTTGTTTGTGAACTACTACTCTTATCTCCAGGTTCATCAAAGCCCCAGAACTGTTCAGCGTAGTTCCAACCTAAGAAGTTAGGGTATTGTTTGAAGAAATATTCAAAAGTTTCCAGATCATCATCCTGAATGTGTGTATGTCCTCCAGATGCAGGTTGACACATAAACCACATTTTATTCTTTTGACATACTGATGCCCATGATTTATATGTCCTGATAGCATTCTGAGGTTTCTGGTAAACACCTCTATCCACATCGTATGCACAAGACATAGAAAGGTTCATACAAACATATGGCTTAATGTCATCTGGCACAAGGTCAATAATTTTCTGCGGATCTGCAGCATTCCACACATCAATGTGCACTATCCACAACGGATGTTGTGAATCTATCGGACGACGCTCCTGTGCCCTCACCGTATTTAATGCGGTGAGGGTCATCAGTGCGAGGATGAGAAAACTTTTTATACTTCTCATTTCTTTATTTTTTAAACTTATAGAGATTTTCTTACTTTGTATACAGAGCAACTATAGTCTCATAGAGTTCCTGCTTACCAGAGGTCTGCTTTGGTTCGCCAACCTTCTTGCCATATTCGTAAACCTGCTCAAGGGTCAACTTACCCTCTTCAAAGTCTTTACCAATACCGCTATCGAAAGAAGCATAACGCTCTTTCAGCATTGATGGAATCGGAGATTTCTCCATTATCTCTACTGCATTGAGCAATGCACGGGCACATGCATCCATACCGCTGATGTGAGCGATAAAGATATCTTCCAAGTCTGTAGAGTTACGACGTGTCTTAGCATCGAAGTTTGTACCACCTGTACCAAGACCACCGTTGCGAACAATCTGCATCCATGCCTGTGTCAGTTCGAAGTTATCGATTGGGAACTGGTCTGTATCCCATCCATTCTGAGCATCACCACGGTTAGCATCGATAGAACCTAACATACCTGCATCAACAGCACAAGCCAATTCATGCTCAAATGTATGACCAGCAAGGGTAGCATGGTTCACCTCAATATTAACCTTGAAGTCCTTGTCAAGACCATGTGCCTTCAGGAAACCAATAACGGTCTCTGTGTCAACATCATATTGGTGCTTTGATGGCTCCATTGGTTTTGGCTCAATTAGAAATGTACCCTTGAAGCCTTTACTACGAGCATAGTCGCGTGCCATGCCAAGCATTGTTGCCATATGCTCTTTCTCACGCTTCTGATCGGTATTCAGTAGAGACATATAACCCTCACGACCGCCCCAGAATACATAATTCTCGGCACCAAGCTTAATACCTGCATCAATAGCATTCTTAATCTGCACAATAGCACGTGCTACAACATCGAAGTCTGGATTTGTAGAAGCACCATTCATGTATCGGGCATTGCCGAATACGTTTGCTGTTGACCACAACAGTTTGATTCCTGTTTCCTTCATTTTTTCCTGCAGGTAATCAGTGATAGCCTTCAGATTAGACTCATACTCCTCTATTGAAGAACCCTCGCTAACAAGGTCGATGTCATGGAAGCAATAATAAGGAATTCCGAGCTTCTGCATTATCTCAAATCCGGCATCAGCCTTTTGCTTTGCTATCTCAACAGCATTAGTACCCTGATTCCAAGGGAAAGTTTTTGTACCTCCGCCAAACTGGTCTGCGCCTTCTGCACACAGTGTGTGCCACCATGCCATTGCGAAACGCATCCAGTCTTTCATTTTTTTACCTGCTACTACGCGTTCTGCATCATAATAATGGAACGCCATTGGATTCTTTGATTCTGGGCCCTCATATGGAATCTTACCAATCTGAGGAAAATACTCTTTTGCCATTTTTGTTGTTTGTTTTTTAAATTAAATTTTTTACGTTATTACGTTTTATTCTTGATTTATAATTTTTCCATTTCTTTCTTCCAGCGCTCATAGGCCTCTATATAAGGCTTCGTATCTGCAACCGGCTTCTCTGTTTCTATCAAACGCAAGGTAGCGAATGCTTCACTACTATCCTTATAAATACCACTTCCTATTCCAGCACCTTTTGCAGCTCCAACGCTGCCATCTGTCTCATATAATTCTATGGTAGCTCCCGTGACAGCCGCCAAAGTACGTCTGAACAAAGGTGAAAGGAACAAGTTTGCATGACCAGCCTTGATAGTTTTTATGTCCATACCCATTTTCTGCATTATTTCCATACCATATGCAAAAGAGAAGGCTATACCTTCTTGTGCAGCGCGTATTACGTGTGCCTTTGTATGGATATTGAAGTTTATTCCATGCAGCGATGCTCCTGGATTTCTGTTCTCCAATACTCTTTCAGCACCATTTCCGAATGGAATCACCGAAAGTCCTTCTGCTCCGACAGGTACGCCTTCAGCAAGATTATTCATTTCTGCATATGAGATACCCTCTGGTGCAACAGTTCTTTTCATCCATGCATTTAGGATACCAGTACCATTAATACACAGAAGTACACCAAGACGTGTCTTATCTTCGGTATAGTTTACATGAGCAAACGTGTTTACTCTACTCTTTGGATCATAATTTACTTCACCCAACACGCCATACACAACACCTGATGTGCCACCTGTTGCTGCTATTTCTCCTGGTTCCAACACATTCAAAGAAAGGGCATTGTTAGGTTGGTCACCACCTCTATAACTTACAGGTGTTCCCTCTGGTATACCTAATTCTGTTGCAGCTTCAGCACTCACTTTTCCTTGCACAGCGAAAGTAGGCACTATATCTGCAATTATGTCATGACGGAATCCATAGTGGTCAAAGAGGAATTCTGCAGGTTTCTTTTCCTTGAAGTCCCACATCATACCTTCTGACAATCCGCTGACAGTTGTTGTCATCTTGCCAGTCAGTTTCAGAGCAAGATAATCGCCTGGCAGCATCACCTTATAAATATTATTATATATCTCAGGCTCATTTTCCTTTACCCATGCCAACTTTGCAGCAGTAAAATTGCCTGGCGAATTGAGCAGATGCGAAAGGCATTTCTCTTCTCCAAGACTATTGAAAGCCTCTTCACCATAAGGAACAGCACGAGAATCACACCATATTATGGCATCTCTTAATGGCTTACCATTCTTATCTACACAAACGAGTCCGTGCATCTGATATGAGATGCCTATAGCCTTTACTTCTGACAAAGGTTTTGAACTCTGTTCTGCAACCTTAGAAAGAGCTTGTTTGGCATATTGCCACCAACTTTCTGGGTCCTGTTCTGCCCATCCAGCCTTCTGTGCCTTGATAGGAGCCTCCTTATCAGGGCAAAATGCCGATGCCAGAGTTTTTCCTGTCTTTACATCTACAAGCGAAACCTTAACGCTTGATGAACCTACATCAAATCCTAATAACATTTTTATTTAATTATCTTAAAAACCCAAACTATAAACTTTACTTCCTTAGGCTTTCCTTACCAAAGAGATATTGTTTCTTATATCCTCCGAAATCTACCACAACCTTCTCAAGCACGATACCCGGATCGTTAGGGATGAATGTCAGAGAATGCATAGAGTCAGATGTTGCAGACATAGGCATCTCTACCGCTTTCTCTATTACTCGGCGAGCTATCGTTGGGTAATACTTGTCATATATATTCTCTGGAGCCTCATTCATATCACTATTGAAGTTGACAACAACAGGATCTCCACCATCCATCTTGATAGAATAAGTCAATCCACCTTTATTGAGATAGTCAAGGGTTGACTTAGTTATAATATATACTTTTGCTTTCTCTGCCTTCCCCTTGTAGATGAACTTATACGTCAGTGAAGCATTCTTTATGTCACCTGTCTGTGGCATCAATGTTACTGCACTCAGGGTACGACCCATATCAGGTATCACCGTCCATTGTGCTCCTTGTCCATCTGTCTTGTTGTTATAGTGCTCTGCTTCCATTGCCACATAACCCTTTGAATCTTCGTCAAAGACATTAGTAATATTTTCAGCACGATATACCTTTGGCTGGATGTCCGCTCTAAAACTATCATTCCATGATTTATATCCTATATGTTTTTGTATCATCATACCATCCCATTTACCTCCAGCGATATCCTTATTATATTGTCTCATCAGTTCGGCATCGCGCTTGAAAGCCTTCTCACATCTTTCCGCCCAGCAATCCATTGCAGCATCACCTTTCTTGTACAGCTTATTGTTCATAGCCTGAGCATAATACATATCGTAGAGATTGCTCATGAACTGAACAGGGAATAGTATTAACTGGAAATATGCATCACGTGCTTTAGGACAAACCCTTGCATATTGTCTCAAGGCCCGCAATTCTAAGGTTTTCCACTCATCCACTACCTGTGCCCACTCACCTGTAGAGAGGTTATATGTATTAGCATCCAGCATTTCTGGCGTCACACGACCAGCCAATTTACAATATATATTCAGTATATTTGCTACCTCTTCTGCCTCTGCCTCACCTACGATACTTGCACAGAAAGGTACTGTATGATTTGACACGAGTGTACTCGGAGTATATTTGTTTGTTCCCTGCCATGCGAGGTCCATGAAGAGTTGTATGGGATATTCCATCGGCTTAAGATCACCGACATTTAAAATCCATAGTTTATCTATACCATTTTCATAAGCCAAGGACAATTGTTCCCACATATTTTGGATAGGCGTACAATTAAGTACCTTACTATTACGTGGTGCTCCAACATAGTCAACATGGTAATAGAGTCCCCAGCCACCTGGATGTTTACGCTCCTTAGCATTAGGCACACGACGTACATTACCCCAATTGTCGTCACATAACAACATTATTACATCATCAGGAACACGCATACCATCATCATAGTAATCCTGCACCTCCTTATAGAGAGCCCACAACTGTGGCACTTCCTTGGCAGGCTTTCCGTGTACTTGACTAATTATCTTACGCTGATTCTTCACTACGCTCTCGAGGAGTTTGGTATTGCGCTCTTCACTCATTGCCATATCACCATCACCACGCATACCGATGGTGATGATATCCTCTGTGTGCTTGTTACGTTCTACGCCTCCTCTCCAAAATCTGTCCAATTCTCCCTTGTTGGTGGCATAGTTCCACTGGTGTGTATCTTGTTGGCGACTCTTCAGGTCCTGTGCATCAGCATTGGGGTCGTCAGAATGTCCGTGCCATTCTTTTTGAGAGCGTGCCATAGGCTCATGGTGTGAGGTTCCTACCATCACACCCATATCATCTGCCGTCTTCATGTTCAATGGATCATCTGCATAGAAAGCCCATGACCACATGGCAGGCCATATATAGTTACCCTTTAGGCGAAGAACCAATTCAAACACTTTTGCATAGAATTCATGTCCACCAAAATTTGTTTTAAAAGTGTTTTTCACCCATGTAGTAAGGCATGGAGCCTCGTCATTAAGGAATATTCCACGATAGCGAACAGCTGGCTCACCATCAGTGAAAATGCCATTTTTTACATATATAGCCTCTTGCTTTCTTACTGGAACATCCATCCAGTAATACCAAGGCGATACCCCAATTTGACGTGATAGCTCATAAATACCATACACTGTGCCTCGCCTATCAGAACCTGCTATTACTAGATTTCCATCACAAACAGTGATTATGTATTTTTCTATCTTTCCCTTAAGTGTTTTCCCGTCTATCTTTCCTTCCTTTACAAGTGCATCTATAGCATTGCTTTGTCCTATAGTTCCAATGATTATCTTTGCTGCTTTGGCTGACCTGGCAGAAGTTATCTCCACATTTGCCTCTAACACGGCCTTCAAATCATTGACGAGATTCTTTGCTGCAAGCTTTACAGCAATATTGTCATTATCGCTGACTATAATGCTGAACGTTTCGCCCTTTTTGCAGAGCATCATGTCACTCTTGTCAAAAGACACAAATGCATCTGCCGCTGAAACGCCTATGGTAGACAACGCATACGCCAACACCATTGTCATCATTTTCCCTATAAATCTCGCTTTGCCCATAGATATTTTATTTCAAAATTTCGATTTTAGTTCAACAATTTATTGTTTCATGGTGCAAAGATACACATTTTTAACGTTATTATCCATTATATAATATAACATTAACTTTTTCTCATGTATCATGCATGAAGAAATGTTACATAAAAATAAAAATATTCGTATTTATCAATTCTCTTATATCTCGTCTTTTACGATTATATCGAAGTTATCAACATCTATATGACCACCTGTTTTCTTGGTAGCATAATTGAAAATAGCAAACCTTGTCCCCATAAAGAAGCGTCGATAATCGAAACGCATTCTAAAGTCTTTTCCTATTTTACGGAAGTTCTTACCATCCTCGCTGAATGAGAAGGATGCACAATCCTTATGGTTTGTGAAATCTGCTTCAATACGCAACCAGAGAATTGTATTCTTTAGGTTCACACGTTCTATCTCCTCGCTATCAACACTCGTTACAGCCTTATCACTATCACGCAAATTTACCGTCTGATTTGTCATTGTCAACACATAGTCCTTTCCGTTACGTTCTACCGTTATTACACCAGAATGTCCGTTGAAAGCTGCAAATCCTGCACGATCACCATCCTTCATCTTGCTGAAGTCTATCTTTACAGTAGCTATACTTTGAGGACCCATCATTCGTTGTGAAATAGTATTTGGTGCCAGATAAAGGTTTTCCACCTGGCGGGCAGTCTTAAGCCTCAGATAACCCTTTCGTTCCTTTAACGACCAAGCATTATCTATCGGATTATGGTTCCATTGCCACTCAAACTTCAGTTTATTGCCGCTGAAATCGTCTGAGGACACTATTCTTTTTGTTTCCTGTCCGCTGAAAGGACGATCCATCACTTTTGCTATATGTCCATTCTCATCACCTAACATAGGCCAACCGTCAACCCAACGACAAGGCATTAAAATAGGCACACGCCCTATTCCACCACGATCTTGGAAGATTATGCCCCACCAACGACCATCAGGACCATCAACTATAGTTCCCTGTCCTACTCCGCCATAAGTGTCGAAGTCATATTCAAGAATAACCTTCTTTTCCCATGGGCCTGTTATTTTATCTGCACGATAACACACTTCACGACGCAAACCACCTCTTGGCCAACTTATCATCAAGAGATAATAGCGTCCATCATGCATAATAGCACGACTTCCTTCCAAAAGTCCTTTTTCTGCCTCGTCTCTCTCAAATATCTTCATATCTATTCCGCCTGGCTCAATGTCACTAAGATCATTCTTTAATTGTCTTACCTGACCTGTACCATAAAAGACATAAACTTTATCGTTTACCTCATCAAAGAGCAACGAGTTGTCATGAAAGTGCTTAGGTCTTGACACAAGTCGCCAAGGGCCATCCGCAGTATCAGCCTCATAGATGTATGACTTCCAAGGCTTGTCATTGGGTGAGAAAAGCACATAAAAACGTCCATTATGATAACGTAATGATGTAGCCCATTGTCCTCTACCATAGGCAGTACAGCCTTGCATATCGTAATTTGGAGTATCAGTAAGACGATCGAAGACATAGCTTACAATCTCCCAATTAACAAGGTCTTTAGACTTCATAATAGGAGCACCGGGCATTAGATGCATCGTAGTGCTTACCATATAAAAGTCATCTCCCACACGAATAACGTCAGGATCTGGAACATCTGCATTAATAACAGGATTAACAAACTTTTCAGCAGAAATACTGCTGATATTTAAGAAGGCTGAGATAATTACTAATAGAAAAGTCTTCATATATTACTATGTATATATTATAATTAAGGTATTTAAATAAGAGTCAAAAAAAGAGGTCACCATTTCACAACGCTGACCTCACCGATAAAAATAAACTACTATTAACTAACTATTACAATATAATTTTCTTACAAACCTATCGATGTTTTGTTTTCTGGATGCAAAATTACGAAGATTATATATACCAGCCTTTCTCTTTTGTACCATTTATATTACCTTATGTTTCAAAGTTACATTTTCAATAGTTTTTTTAACAAAATCACCATTTTATCGAATAAAAATATGCTATTTACCAGCTTTTTTAAAAATAATATTTCCTATAGCGAAGATAGCCAAAACATATGGATAATATAAATAAGGTATTATATCAACGGAGGAGACACTCGCAAGGGCTGCTCCCATCAACATTTGTGCTCCATAAGGTATTATACCCTGCATTATGCACGAAAAGGTATCAAGAATACTGGCTACTCGCCTGTTATCAAGGTGATACTTGATAGAAATATCCTTCGATATTCCTGCAACAGAAATAATAGCAACGGTATTATTTGCAGTAAGCATATCAACAGCACTCACCATAAATGCTATTGACAACTCTGCAGTACGCTGTGAGTGAACATGTCGCAAAACCTTATCCATAATGAATTTTATTCCTCCATTAGCTCGGATAACCTCCAATAGGCCACCAGCAAGCATAGTAATGATAATGAGTTCTCCCATTCCCATTATACCGTCACCCATAGCACTTGACCAAGAAAGTATGGTATAATCACCATTTATTAAGCCAACAATTCCTGTCAGCAATATTCCTGATACAAGAACTATAAGAACATTTATACCAGCAATCGCAGCAACGAGAACTACGAGATAAGGTAGTACCTTCCAAAAGTTTATTTCTCCAATAACAGCTTCCGACCCTATTTCGTTTCCCAAGAAGATATATGCTATAAAGACAATAATAGCAGCAGGTAATGCGATACGAATATTCGTACGGAACTTATCACTCATCTTGCAGCCCTGTGATTGGGTAGCACAGATGGTGGTATCTGAGATAAACGACAGATTATCTCCAAAGAAGGCTCCACCGATTATTATAGCAGCCACAAAGGGCACATACTCTTGCAACTGATTTGCTATGCCAACAGCAATAGGCATCATAGCTACAATTGTTCCCACGCTGGTACCTATTGTCAATGATATAACAGCTGCTCCGAGGAATAATCCTGCAAGGATGGCAGAAGAAGGTACTATGGCAAGTGTGAGATTTACCATATCATCGATGCTTCCCATCTGTTTGGCACTATTGGCAAATGCTCCTGCCAATATGAAAATCCATATCATCAACAACAGGTTTTCACGTCCTGCTCCTTTGGCAAAGACTCTTAAGCGGTGCTTTAAATAACCACGTGACGTAGCTATCACCAATACTGATAGAAATAGAAATATCGTTGTCATAAGCTAAAAATCCCCCACAAGGGAACACCTTGCGGGGAAAATTTACATTATTGTTTGTTTTTAGTCTTTTCTTAGAGTTTTGGTCCTGCAGCAACCAGAGCCTTACCAGCTTCGTTGCCTTCGTACTTCTTGAAGTTCTTGATGAAGCGTGCAGCCAAATCCTCAGCCTTCTTGTTCCACTCTGCTGCGTCAGCATATGTGTCACGAGGATCGAGAATGTTAGTATCAACACCTTCGAGTTCTGTTGGAACTTCGAAGTCAAAGTAAGGAATCTTCTTTGTAGGAGCCTTCAAGATAGCACCACCAAGGATTGCGTCGATGATACCACGAGTATCCTTAATAGAGATACGCTTGCCAGTACCGTTCCAACCTGTGTTAACAAGGTAAGCCTTAGCACCGCTCTTCTCCATACGCTTTACGAGTTCCTCAGCATACTTTGTTGGGTGCAGCTCAAGGAAAGCCTGTCCGAAGCAAGCAGAGAATGTAGGAGTTGGCTCTGTGATACCACGTTCTGTACCAGCCAGCTTAGCTGTGAAACCAGAGAGGAAGTAGTATTTTGTCTGCTCTGGAGTCAGGATAGATACAGGAGGCAGTACTCCGAATGCGTCAGCAGAGAGGAAGATAACGTTCTTAGCCTCTGGACCTGCACTCTTGCCATTTACTTTCTGAGCAATCTTCTCGATGTGATCGATAGGATAAGATACACGAGTATTCTCTGTTACACTCTTGTCTGCGAAGTCAATCTTGCCATTAGCGTCAACAGTAACGTTCTCAAGCAGAGCGTCACGACGGATAGCGTTGTAGATGTCTGGCTCGCTCTCCTTGTCGAGGTTGATAACCTTAGCATAGCAGCCACCCTCGAGGTTGAATACGCCCTCATCATCCCATCCGTGCTCGTCGTCACCAATGAGGAGACGCTTTGGATCGGTAGAAAGAGTTGTCTTACCTGTACCAGAGAGTCCGAAGAATATAGCAGTATTCTTACCTTCCATATCTGTGTTAGCAGAACAGTGCATAGAAGCGATGCCCTGAAGTGGGAGGTAGTAGTTCTGCATAGAGAACATACCCTTCTTCATCTCACCACCATACCATGTGTTGATGATACACTGCTCACGGCTTGTAGTATTGAATGCTACACAAGTCTCAGAGTTAAGACCGAGTTCCTTATAGTTTTCAACCTTTGCCTTAGAAGCGTTGTAGATTACGAAGTTAGGTTCGAACTTCTCCAACTCTTCAGCTGTAGGCTGGATGAACATATTCTTTACGAAGTGAGCCTGCC
>Ga0326512_10003543_pt1 | contig 11416 bp, 12 predicted proteins | sample 1_2617_0518_D_FD_203652 | JGI IMG/M metagenome (GOLD analysis project Ga0326512, IMG submission 203652) | Bovine rumen microbial communities from UC Davis, California, United States - 1_2617_0518 | ecosystem: Host-associated > Mammals > Digestive system > Stomach > Rumen | place: USA... | reverse complement strand
CGGCTTCCTAACGTTCAGAATGGTTTCTACTGTCTGCTGCGGTGTTTGGTTGGAATTGTCCAGCCAAAAGCCGATCCGTGGTGTTGTCTGCATTTTACTAAATACAAATTCAATGTATACAGAAAGAAATATATAAGGAGTGGGAGGGATTCCGCCGTAGTCGGCATTGTAGGAAAATCCAAAAGTTTAGATTTTCTCAAAATGCTTATCTTTTGGTCTTTGGTTCGGAATAGTGTAGTGCTGGCGGTCTATCTATTGTTTTCGGTTGCTTGCTTCTTTACCGTACATGAGCATTAGCTCCAGGGTTGTCGTTGCCGTAACCCTCCATGAGGTTTACAACGCCCCAAATTCCGAGACCTGCACCAAGTGCGATAACGAGTGTCTGAAGTACGCCTACTGCTGAGTTGAAAAATGCCATAATAAAATCCTCCTTGTGATTAAAAAAAATTGATTGTTTGTAGTTGCGGGCATTAAAAAAGAGCCATGGCTGATCAGGCCGTGACTCTCGTTAATTACCCTTGAAATAAGTTCCATATTCAGTTGTAAGCCGGATGTCTTCTGCAGTGACTTTTCCGGCACAGCGCTGCATTAATTAACGCGGAATCTTCCGCTATACTCCTCTACAGGAGTAAACACGGCGGCAGGTTATGACTCCTGCTTTTCAATCGCCCTGAGGCTACGCCGCATGATGGTTACTTGCTTTCGCCATCTTCAAATACTTCGTATTCATCATTTGGATGAAGGACAAGCTTTCTGTTTAAATACTTCTCAATATCAAACCAGTTCTTCTTGTCATAATCTGCTGTCAGCGGATAGTTTGGATGCTTTGTCAGGTCATACTTATCCGAAAGAAAAGGTCTTACGCCTCTCACCTGCACGATACATTTACTGCCATCCATAACAGCAAGCTCATCCATACTCATCAGCTCTTTGCCGAGCTTCTGATAATTCATGTTGTAGGACTCCTGGGAGCCCTTGGTATTTCCCGTGGTGTACATATCAATGGTTTCCTTGCCAAGAATCTCGGTGAGATCCTTAAGCGTTGTCTTCTCAGTTCCACCAAGGAAGATTTGAGAATCCATGTTACCGATAATGGTATCCGCATTATCTTTGTAGATTGCCTTAAGCTGTGATTTAGCCTGAAGTACCAGGCAGGCACTAATCTCACGGGATCTGATAGTTGCCACAAGTTTTTCCAGGTTAGGAATCTGTCCGATATTGGCGCACTCATCTACAAGGCACCTTACATGGACCGGAAGCCTTCCACCGTAAACATCATCAGCCTTCTCACAAAGGAGATTAAACAGCTGCGTATACACCATAGATATCAGGAAATTAAAAGTGGCGTCCGTATCTGACATAATCAGAAACAACGCCGTTTTCTTATCACCGATAGTATCCAGTTGTAATTCATCATAAGCTGTAATCTCTCGAAGTTCCTTGATATCAAATGGAGCCAATCTGGCACCACAGCTTACAAGGATTGATTTTGCTGTCTTTCCAGCTGCCAATTTGTATTTCTTATATTGGCGAACCGCAAAATGATTTGGATCTTTTTCTTCCAGCTCATCAAAAAGCATATCGACTGCGTTTTTGAACTCCTCATCATCTTCTCTGACCTCCATTGCGTTGATCATTTCAAGAAGTGTTGTGAAGTTCTGTTCCTCTATCGGAGCCTCATAATGGATGTAGCCTATAAGCGCTGAATACAGCAATTTTTCGGCCTTTTCCCAGAATTCATCACCGCCTTTTCCTTCACCTTTGGTGTTGGCAATCAACGTAGTTACTAGCTTTAGGATGTCCTTCTCACTATGAATATATGCGAAAGGATTGTAATGCATACTCTTATTAAAGTTAATGGTATTGAAGATTTTAATTCGATACCCTTTTTTCAAAAGTGCATTGCCACATTCAAGAACTACGCTTCCCTTTGGATCAGTTACTACGAATGAACAAGGATAATCCTTACTGTCGCACTGCAGCAAGTTTGGTTTAATAAAAAAGCGTGTTTTACCTGAGCCCGATAATGTCAACCCCGTGACACAAACTTTTTGAAAATCTTTTTCCCACAAATCAAGGCTTTTCCGTCAAATCACCTCCAAAATCGGACGGAGCGTGTCCTGCAAGTGCCATAAAATCTGCAATCTGGTGTTATATAAGTGCATCACTTTCTTTGCTTCACCATACTGGAATTTGTCTATTTTTCTATGAGACCATTCCTTTTTAGCATTACAAGGTAAATATATGCAACGACTGTACCGGCGACAACGAATACGGCATCCCACATATCCGGAGTATTTAAGAATGGGAGAAAGCATTCATAAACAATGCCAAGAACAGTGATTAGTATAGCAGCAATCGTAACAACAATCAGTTTTCCTCCAAAACAAAGAACAACAAAACCGAAAATAAGCAAAACCATCATGCAAAGGGCAAAATTCGTAATGTGTAAAAGAATAAAATCGGGTAGCAATTTTAGTTCAGGATTTATTCTGTTAATCCATCGTGATATCATGAAAAACGCACCTACAACCATTAAGCATAAATAAATTACCATATATTTTTTCTTGAATTCATACTTATTCATTGAAACTTCTCCTGTAGCTATTCTCACAAATCCTGATCTGTCGGTCTATAACTCACACACCATAATATATTCTTCGTCATTCTCATCGACTGTCTTGAACCCGACGTTCTCATACATCTTCACAGCATAATTTGTCTTCTGCACTGCCAAAGAAGCCTTCTCATATCCCTGCCACTTCAGCAATTCCAGCATCTTCACCATCAGCTGTGATCCGATGCCTTGCCCGCGGTATTCCTTGTACAGAGAGATTGCAAAAGATGGAGTGTCATTATCCACATGACCGTAATCGTCCATAATACGTGTCCAGACAGCGCCGACCACCTTACCGCCGAAATCAGCAACAAGGCAGTTATCACCTTTACGGCTACCAAAATCATCGGTATAAACTCTCAGTTCCGGCTTTTCAACGATATCCTTCGCAGGCGGCTCTACCCCTTCTGGAACAAAAATCGCTTCGTACAGGAAATCTTTCAGCAATTCTGTTTCGCCTTTTCTCAGGCTCCGGATAACATAACTCTTCCGCTTATCGCTCATCATATGGGAAATATACTCGTTCTGCAATTTTACCTTCATCTCCAGCATCTGCTTTCCAATTTTCTCAGGATCATATTCATTTCCGCCGCAGATCATCTCCAGAGTGTCAGGCGTCCAAATGTAACCATGTACCTTGTTATACTGGTATTGCTGGTACTCTTCATATTCTTTGTCTTTTAATTGCTTCATTCGTCAGAGTGCCTCCAATACCCTTTTGATATTATTCTCATTCGGAATTATTGTATTTATATCCACTTCAGGATGTTCTGCCACATATGAAGTCAAGAATCCCATCAGATTGTCTTTTGTTTCCATATAATCTTCTATGATTATATGGTCACTGTAGCCCAACTTTTTCAAAATAATAGCTGAAACCACGCCTGTCCTGTCTTTTCCCGCTCCGCAAAAGTAAAGTACATTGCTCTTGGCTTTCATTATGGTATGGATGATCTTATCCATCTTTTCATCCAACATTGCAAGATAAGTTCCAGCAACAGCATCCGATGATTCAGGCGTATCTCCGCCACCGGTTACCGGCAAATGATAATAGATGAAGCCATCCTCACCCTCGAGCCTGCACGGTTTAACCATATATTCTTTTTCTTCTCTCAGATCAACGATCGTTGTTACATCATTTTGAAGAAGCCACTTCACTTCCTGATCTGTAAGATTACCTGGATAATCACTTCGGATATAACGCAGGCTTCCAAGAGGCAGTGACCTTGTATTTAGTGTTGACTGTAATAATGACGCCATCTGCTTTATTTCTCCATTCCCAGCCACTGTATAAAGGCTGTCTTGTCGCTGCTGTTATATCCGCATTTTTCATAAAACCGGAGAGTCTCTGGCTTTTTTGAACCTGTCAGCAGCATCATCTTATAGCAGTTCTCTTTTTCTGCAATCTCCCTGGCAACCCCCAGACACTCACCGCCATAACCCTTTCCCCGATAAGCTTCATGTGTCACCACGTTCTCAATAAAAGCATAGGGGCGAATATTTCTTGTCAGATTGGGGATGATCACGCACACGCAAGATGAAACGATCTTACCTTCCACCACATTCACAATCAGATGGTGATTCGGATCCTGTATTATCTGAAGCCATGTATCTCTCAAATGCTCATCTTTTTCAGGGATACTGTCCTCATGCAGGAACAGATACAGTTCGAGTATTGCATCCAGATCACTTTGTTCAGCTTCTCTAACCATCCTTTTTCTCCAATCTCATAACATCATAGCAGAGGTAATCTCCATTATCCGATTCAATGATGTTATATTCTATTTCCTTGTATCCTCGTTTCAGATAAATCTGCTTGGCCGGAAATGATGCATCAATCTGAACGCATTCATATGATTGAAGTATCTTCTTCTCCGCAAAATCAAGTAATGTCTTTCCGTATCCTCTATGCTGGAACTCCGGAAGCACAAATAGTCGATTGATATTATTGGCTGAGACAGTTACCGTAGCAACCGGCACTCCATTCTCAAACAAAAGAAACACCCTTCCATCGGAAATATCCGCCATAATATGTTCATCCGAATGATGCATCAAAAAGAACTCCACGGCTCCTTCCGGATAATATCGTGGATATATTGATTTGATTGTGGATCTGGTGATCTTACGAACGATTTCCAGATCCTCTTTTTTCGCTGTAACTATCTCCACTTATTCGTCCCTCTTCACATAGTGCAGTTCAATATCGTACCCCAACGCCTCCATCATCTTGACGAAGGTGTTATTGACCACGCTCTCATTTTTCTTGATCACGCGGTTCACATAGGTCTTGGTGGTATCGATCTCTTCCGCCAGCTTCGCCTGCGTCTTCCCCTGCTCTATGCACTTTACCTTAACATCTACTTCTATATTATTTCTGACCATGACCTGACTCCCTGATCAAATTACAGATTATCTTATTTGTACAATTTATAGCATACCATATTTTGAGGATTTTTCAAGCAAAAAAGAGGCCTGCCATCTTTGACAAGCCCCTCGCTCACATTATTTACTTCCAGCTGATCTTGACCTCATTTTCTGGATGAACCTCAATACTCTCCACGTATTCATCCAGAAGTTCGTCCGTCAACTTCGTAACCGCAAAACACTCATGCACCTTCATCCGGTTCAGTTCCCTGATCTTATCCTCTGCTTCTGACAGCTGCTCCATCAGCGCCTCATGCTTCTTCCGAAGCGCCTCCACCTCATCGATAGAAGCATCATAGCTTTTCTTCTGTCCCAGGGCGTAGGCTTCAAACTCCGCCATCCTCTGAGCCTTCGCCTTGTCTATCGCCCTTTCCGCATCCCGGCATTTCCTCCTTAAAGTCTCGGCTTCTGCTGCCACCGCTTCCTTTTCAGCCTGCAGAAGCTTATCCGACTCACCCAGTTCCATGATATGCTGCTGGATCTGGAACAGGATCACTTCTTCCAGATAGAAATCTTCGAACCGCTTCACGCATCCGTCCATATGGTAGATATTCAGACCGGGACACCAGTAATACGGCTGACCCACGCCTGTACTGTGCCGCAGATTATGACCACAGCATCCGCAGTTCACTCTTCCTACAAGCACATGATGATCCCTCCGTTTCCACTTCCTGCCGCTCTTCTGAAATCTTTCCTGCACTTTATCGAAAGTCTCCTTGTCGATGATCGGCTCATGGTGGTTCTCTGATATGATCCATTTCTCCGGATCCGTAACGCGCCGGTCATCCCTGATCTTCTTGCATTCGGTAACGCCCTGAACCAGATCACCGACATACGCCCGGTTCTTAAGCATCCTAAGCATTCCGGAATGCTGCCAGACAAAAGCTCCGCCCTTCGGCTCAGCTTTGCGGACACCCTTCTCATGCCAGACCTGAGAAGGCGGCTTAACCCCTTCCTCATTGAAGATCCTTGCGATCTCCACCGTGGACATTCCATCCGCATACATCTTAAACAGCCGTCTGACAACCACCGCTTCATCCTCGGCAATCACGAACTTATGCCTATCCTCCGGATCCTTTGTATAACCGAACGGCGGTGTAGAACACACCGCTTTCCCCTGCTCCTTTACAGCCCTCACAGACGCCTTTATCTTTAAGGACAGATCCTTACTGTACAGGTCATAGAGCAGGTTCTTGAAATTCACATCAATATCCGCAACATTACCGGAATACTGATTACTGTCATACTTATCGTTGATCGAAACGAACCTCACACCCATGAACGGAAATATCTGTTCCAGGTAGGAACCCAGTTCAATATAATCCCTAGCGAACCGCGAAAAGTCCTTCACGATAATGCAGTTGATCTCCGCATTCTTCACGCAGTCCAAAAGCGCCTGCACACCCGGACGGTCAAAGTTCGTGCCGGAATATCCGTCATCCGAAAACTCAGAAACCTTTGCCTGCGGAAAATGCTCCCGGACATAGTCCCGGAGCAGAAGCCGCTGCATCGTTATACTGTTGCTTTCCTCATGGCTGAATTCGTCCTCTTTGGAAAGCCTCATATAGATCGCTATGTTCATGACCTGCCACCGCCTTCCAGTTCCATGATCTCTTTGCCGGAATAGATGAAGTGCACCTTGACCCTCTTGTCTTTGAACACTTCAATCTTATGGATCAAAGCATGAAGCACTTCCGCCGTCAGAGGCGTTCCCTTCCTGCACTTCATCAGTGTCCGCAGATAATGGTTCCGTTTCTCAGTCTTGCCGTCAATCTCAGCCAGCCTTCTTTCCAGAACCTTCTGCCTGTCCTGCATTCTGCGGATCTCCTTCTTCCTGTTCTCCGCCGCTTCCGTCATGGCCTGCTCGGTCATCTCCCCTGACCGATACCGGATATAATCCTCACTGCCGGATTTCTTCAGTTCTTCAATCTTATAGGAAATCTCCGATATCTCCTTCTCCAGCTTTTTCTTCTCGTTCTCAGCCTGCCTTTTGCTTGCAGTAACCAGATCCTTCTGCTTCATGGATGTAAGGGAAAACTCTTTCTCCAACGCTTCTTCCACCAGCCGGTTCAGTATGATCAGTGAAATCCTGTCATTATCACATTTACGGTCATCTATGGTCTCTTTGTTCACACACCTGTACTGATAGTTCCTGACTTTTCCGCCGGAACGATTGGTAAGACCGCACTCCCTTGTAAACTTGCTTCCGCACAATCCGCAATAGATTAGATCCTTATAGATATCCTCTTCCATCGGCAGGTTCCTGGATGAGCCGGAAGAGAATTTCTGCGATCTCGCCTCGAACTGTCTGGCCACTTCCTGAAAGACCTCTTCTGATATGATCGGCTCATGGTTATTCTCACGGACTTTCAGTTCCCCGGTCAGAACCTTCGTGCTGGTTCTTCCGGTGACACGCTCTCCATCCTTCTGCTCACAGATCAGCCAGCCGATATAAGCGCAGTTATTCAATATCTGGTTCAGTGTTGCCTTATGCCAGTTATGAAGTTCCTCGCCATCCATCTGATGCACGTGGCCATATTTACGGTAATCGCTCGGCCTGTGGATCTTTTCAGAATAAAGCCACTCGATCATCTCCACATAACCCTCGCCGCGCAGGAACCGGTCAAACAGCTCCCTGACGACCACCGCCGCTTCCTCATTGATAACAAGTACCCTGCGGTTCCCTTCCTTCACGACATCATATCCATAGACCGGATGGCAGCCTGAGAAACTTCCCCTTTCAAACTGCTTCACCCTGGAACTCCGGATCTTCACCGCGATATCCTTTGCGTACAGTTCATTGACAAGATTCTTCAGCTGTACTCCCAGTGTTTCCGGATCCCCGTCCATATTGTCGAAATTATCATTGACCGCGATAAACCTTACTCCCAGAAAAGGAAAAATCTTCCCCAGATAGTTCCCCATTTCCAGATGGTTCCTGCCGAATCTCGACAGGTCTTTTACCACGATGCAGTCCACTTTCCGCATCCTGACATCTGCCATCAGCCGTTCAAAATCATCCCTCTGGAAGTTCGTGCCGGTCTTACCCAGATCGCTGTAGCAGTCGAATACTTCCATATCCTCATGCGACCGGACAAATTCCCGGCACAGTTCCAGCTGATTATCTATGGATTCATTCTTCCTGTCCGTACCGTCCACCGACAGTCTGGCGTAAATGCCGACAGAATAAATCTTATCCTTCTTTACAGGCACCGCTGCCTGTCTCTTCTTTGACGTTCTTGCCATTTACTTCACCTTTCCTTCCGCTTCGCTGTGCTTCAGGAAGTCACAGAGCATTGCCACCTTGATGAACTGGTTCTGGTGACGGAGCACGACATGAACCCTTTTATCGTCATACACATAGATCTTCTCGACCAGATGGACCAGTGTCGTGCGGTTCAACGATTCCACTTGCAGCACATCCTTGTACTGTTCAAGCTTCATCCCAGCTTCCAGACCGTTCTTGAAAAGCTCCTTCAGATTCTGCATCTGCTTTTCCAGATCTGACTCAATGGCGGCATACTTTTCTTCATAGATAGCGGAAAAGGTCTTAAAATCTTCCTCGCCGATAATGCCCTTCTTATAATCTTCATACAGGGCAGCGCGGAGCTTCTTATACTTCTCCTGTTCCGCCTTCAAGTCAACGATCTCTTTATCGAATGCCACAATATCGTCATAGCGCATATCCAGATCCTTCACCTTGGAGATCACCGCCATCTGGTCAAGGATCAGTTCCACGCGGCTCTTGATGCCATATAGAACCAATCTGTCCAAATCATCCTGCAGAATACTGTGACGGCTGCACTTCTTATTCTTGTTATAGTTGGAGCAGATAAAGTAAACCTTCTCCTGCCCCTTGTACCGGTTCACACGCCTTGTCATCTGCTCTCCGCAGTCACCGCAGAACAGAAGCCCGGAATACAGATGGGAAGTATTCTTCCCGCTTGCGGACCGGCAGTCCGTTTTCAGAAGCTGCTGCACAACCTCGAACAGGTCTTTGGATATGATCGCTTCATGAGCGTTCGGCACCCTCACCCATTCTTCCGCAGGCTTCACGACCGACTTCTTCACTTTATAATTCACACGCTCGGACTTTCCCTGTACCAGTGTGCCGATATAAGTCTCGTCCATCAGGATCCGTCTCACAGCCTGCGCCGACCACTTGCTCCGTTTCTTTGTACGGAACCCTGTGGTAAACTTCTCACCATTTGACCGCTTATACTCCATAGGCGACAGTACGCCCATTCCGTTCAGCCTGTCAGCGATCGCTTCAAAGCTGTATCCGTCAACCTTCCACTCAAAGATGCTCTCGATGATGCCGGCAGCATACTTGTCTATAATGAGATGGTTCTTATCGTCCGGATCCTTCCTATATCCGTACATGGCAAAAGCGCCGATGTACTGGCCGCTCTCACGCTTCATCTTCTGCTGGCTCTTGACCTTCACGGAAATATCCCGGCAGTATGCGTCATTGATGAAATTCTTCACCGGCAGAACAAGCGATTCCTCGTTGAAATCAGCTGTCAGGGAGTCATAATTATCGTTGATCGCGATGAACCGGACTTCATGCTCCGGGAATGTCTTCTGTATCAGCCTGCCGGAACCGATGTAATCCCTTCCAAGCCTCGACAGGTCTTTTACAATCACGCAGTCAATATGGCCGGACTCAATGTCTCCCATCATCCGCTTGAACGCCGGTCTGTCAAAATTCGCTCCGGACCATCCGTCATCCACATAGAAATCAAAAATCTCCATGTTGTCCTGCTTCCTGATAAAGCTGCGGATGATATCCCTCTGAGATGTAATGCTGTTGCTCTCCGCCTTCCCGGCTTCCCCGTCATCCTTGGAAAGCCTAAGATAGACAGCCACGTTATAAAAATCTTTAGCCTTCATGGCTTCAGCCTCCTTCCGATATTAGCCAGCTATCCGTCCTACGGGATACGACCGCCATCAGAACCTTCAGCTGATCCAGCCCTACCACCACAGAATGCCGTGCATTAAACAAGAAAAACATGTGCCAAAATCTCAGAGTGGGATCCTTGTCATCCGCTTCGCAAGCTGGATCATCTTATCCTCCAATGTTTCCTCCGATGTTTTGGAATAAGTGACCTGCAGGATGTATTCCCCGACATTCTCCGCGTAAGGATTCTTCGTCTTCTCCAGGAACTCCCTCATACGCTGATTGGCAGACTTCTGTCTGTCGATCACTATGTCACCTGCGTTATCCAGATCTTCGCGCCTCAGGTCGCGGATATCTGTATCTTCCAGCCTTTTCAATTCTTCTACTGTTACGATCATTTCATCGCCCGTCCTTTCTGAGGACTCTTTCCTCAAGTCACAGGCAACGAAAATGACCCGAATTTTACCCTCCAACGAAAAAAAAGCCTGCGGAACATCAGGATTTCTCCCAACGCCCGCAGGCTCAATAACGATACTTTATTCAGTTTACAATCGCCGACAGAAGTCAAGGCTCAGCCAGCCAATCCCGCTCTTCAGCCTTCCCCATCCAGCTGCAGAACCCTGACCGGCTTTCACTTCCATGATCGTGTACACACCCGGAGGGCAAAACTGAACCCTTGCGAAATTAGTTCCAGCTCCCGACCGTATATTCAGATCCGAAATGCTGACCTTCACCAAAAACGATACCTTCACCTCCGGCTCCGCAACCTTAGGCTCATACACCACCTTACTTAACAACAATCTCTACGCCTGGCTTATAGATCTATCCTATCTGTCAAATATGATCCTCCAACCAGTCCATAATGGTTTCAGCGCCGGTTGCATAACCACCCATCTGAGTATGGCACTGCGCAGTACTGTCATCATCAAACAGAATGTAATCCTTATTCTTTGCATTCACAAGCGCATCATAAAGCTCCTTAGCCGCTCCGAACGTCATTTCCGCTGTACCGTCAAGGACTAAAACCTCGCACTCCACCTTATCAAGTATCTTTGTGTTGTCATATTTTTTTAATTCATCAACGACTGCCTCTTCCGGCACTCCGTGCTTCCACGCATAATCCTCCAACATGACATTCATAAACTTCGGACGCATCTTGGACGGCATCTTCTGTATCATTGCCAGTCTCTCTCCAATTCCTTTTCCCCAGCTAATATTCCCGGGATCTGTAATGATCAGCTTGATCCTTTTATCAAATGCTGCCACTCTCGGCATCAGGAAGCCACCAAAGGAAAACCCCATACATGCCACATGATCCATGTCAACACAGTCTATCGTTTCCACATAATCGAGTACGGGACTCATCACTTTTTCCCAGTCCGGGCGGAACTTCATATCCTGAAATCTAAGAGCATATCCCTGTCCCGGGCCGTCATAGGTAAGGCAATGTATTCCACGCTTTAATGCAGCATCAA
>Ga0326512_10003542_pt1 | contig 11420 bp, 10 predicted proteins | sample 1_2617_0518_D_FD_203652 | JGI IMG/M metagenome (GOLD analysis project Ga0326512, IMG submission 203652) | Bovine rumen microbial communities from UC Davis, California, United States - 1_2617_0518 | ecosystem: Host-associated > Mammals > Digestive system > Stomach > Rumen | place: USA... | reverse complement strand
GTTCGAACTTTTGCTTATAAGAGGAAGGGGTTATGCTTACCCCCCCTACGGCTTCAGATTCTGCCTTGCTCGTGATAGGAATAATACTGGCCATCGACCACGATGACATGGTCGAGGAAGTGAAGGCGCATGATGTCGCAGGCCCGCTTCAGCTGTTGCGTCAGACTGTCGTCGGCCTTGCTCGGCATGATGTTGCCCGAAGGATGGTTGTGGCAGGCCACGAGAATGGTGGCATTGGCCAGGACCGCCTCGCGCATGATGATGCGAATGTCGACCGTGACTTCCGATATTCCGCCATGCGAAATGCACACATCTTTTATTAAAGCATGGTTCTGATTGAGCAAGAGCACCCAGAACTCCTCTACATCCTTGTCTTGAAGCTTGGGGTGCATGTAGTTGTAGATGCGCGTGGCGGTGGTCAGTCTTGGCCGCTCCTCAGGACGTTCCATCTGCCGGCGCTTGCCCAGTTCGCAGGCAGCCAGGATGGTGATGGCCTTGGCCGGCCCCACCCCGTTGTACTGGCAGAGGTCGCTGATGGTGAGTTTGCCCAGCGTGTTCAGGTTGTTGTTGCAGGCATTCAAGATGCGCTTCATCAGGTCTACCGCCGTCTCCTTGGTAGAGCCCGACCCTACGAGGATGGCCAGCAGCTCTGCATTGCTCAGAGCCTCCGGGCCGAGTCGTTCGAGTTTCTCACGCGGACGGTCTTCTTCTGCCCACTGATTGATATTCAGTTTTTCCATGCCGGAGTTATTGCAGTTACGATTTATCAGCTATAGAAGTTCTTCTCGAAGGCCGTGAACTCGTCTTTCTTCAGCACACAGCGCTTCCACCACGACTCAATGAAGCCCAGTCCGTAGCCCATCAGCTGGGTGAAGGCAGCGGGAATGGAGAGCAGTCCCACCCAAAGGCTCTTGTTCTTCAGCGAGGAGTCGATGCAAATGATGAGCGAATAGAGCAACAATGGCGACAGAGCCAGTGCGATGGTAGCCATGCCCAGGAACACCACGACGGGCGAAGGATTGCAACCCGGATGGTCGGCAGCCAGCAGTCCTATGCCGACAAGCAGCATGCCAACGAGTGCCATCAGCAACAACAGCAGTGTGCCAACCGTGAAGACTGTGGGCAACAGATGCACCAGCTTGAGGGTACCGGGATGGCGCTTCTCGAGGTTGATACGCGCTATACCACTATTATATACTTGACGGAAGAACTTTCTGAAGTCCGTGCGGCGCTTGTGCCACACCCATGCGTCGGGGAAGAGCTGCGGACGATGGCCGGCCTCAACAATGCGGTAGGAGAAATCGATGTCCTCGCCAAAGCGCATCTTGGTGAAACCGCCCAGCTGCTGATAGACATCGCGACGGATGCCCATGTTGAACGAGCGCGGATAGAACTTGTCGAGCTTGGCCTTGCCTCCGCGAATGCCTCCTGTGGTAAAGAACGATGTCATGGAGTAGCTGATGGCTTTCTGCACCGGTGTGAACGAGGGATGCGAAGCATCGGGGCCGCCCCAGGCCGCAATATCGGCGCAACTGTCAATCGCCCTATCCACATTGACAAGATAGTCGGCAGGCAACACCACGTCGCTGTCGAGCACAATGACCCATTCGCCCCGCGCACGCTCCACTCCGTAATTACGACTCTGTCCGGGGCCGCTGTTCTCCTTAAAGTAATAATGCAAATCAAGGATGCCCGCATATTTGTCGCAGACATCCTTGCAGGGTGTTTTCGAACCGTCTTCTACAATGACGACCTCGAAGTTGCGCAGCGACTGCTGACAGAGGCTTTGCAGCAACTCGTCGACCTCGTCGGGACGATTATATACGGGAACAATGATGCTGTACTTCATTCTGTGAAACAGGAGATAAATGTTGGAAAAAGAAATTACGCAGACCTCAGCAGACCATTCCTGAATCTGCGAAATCTGCGTAATCAGCGTTTATAGTCGGTCAGACTTACTCCTTGGCGCGAGCCAGATAGCTGCCGTCACGCGTGTCGACCTGAATCAGGTCGCCCTCGTTGATGAACAGAGGCACACGAACCTCAACACCCGTCTCGAGTGTGGCAGGCTTCAGCGTGTTTGTAGCGGTATCGCCCTTGATGCCCGGCTCTGAGTGGGTAACACGCAAAATGGTCTTCACAGGCATCTCAGCATAGAGGATGGTGCCATCGGTGGTATCGCTCACCACTTCAACGATGTCGCTCTCCTTCATGAACTCATGTCCGATAACAAGCTCGTTGTCAATGGGAATCTGCTCGAATGTCTCCTGGTTCATGAAGATGCGACCCGACTGATCCTCATAGAGATACTGGTAGGGGCGACGCTCGATGACCACGTCTTCGAGCTTCTCACCAATGTTGAAACGACGCTCCAATACGCGACCGTCACTCACATTCTTCAACTTGATAATCATGATGGTGTTTCCCTTACCGGGCTTACGATGCTGGAAATCGATGCAAACCCAAATGCCACCGTCCATACGAATGGCGGTGCCTTTCTTAATGTCTTGTGAATTAATCATAAAAGTTAAAAAGTATATATACGATAATATTGCCTACGTTTGCGGTTGCAAAGTTACGCATTTTTGGCGAATCGGCAAAAGAGTAATGTCATTTTTTGCAACGATTTATATATAAATGACACTGACTGAGTACATTTTTGCCGAAAAAAAGCAAAAAAAGAGACTTATTTCGTTCGATTTCTTGCACAATTCAATTATAATTGCTAATTTTGCAGTCCGTTAGCGCCGTATGTTCTTGTAAGACAAGCAAACAGAGCCGGAACGAGGGTGCTCAGGATAGGAGAAGCTCCTATTCAAGAAGAAAAGGAAATTTCAAAAAATTAGTACTAACGGGTGGTCGATGAGATCCCCAACCCTCTGGCAAAGGGGGCTTATAAAAAAGATTCATTGCAATGAAAAGAACATTTCAACCACACAATCGTCGCCGCGTGAACAAGCATGGCTTCCGCGAGCGCATGGCTACAAAGAATGGCCGCCGCGTACTGGCTTCACGCCGCGCAAAGGGTCGCAAGAAGCTCACCGTCTCTGACGAGAACCACGGTAAGTAAATCAGGTGCCGAGAGGCATTTTTGGAGACCTTAAAGAAAGATTGAGCAACGGGATGGAACTTCAATGTTTCATCCCGTTCACTTTTCTGAGAAGTAAAAAAGAGTTTTCTACAGAGACAAGATGGAAACAGACAAACAAGAACGGATGCGCAAGGCAGAGGAGCTGTTCATGCAGGGCTTCAACTGCGCACAATCTGTAGCAGCGGCTTTTGTCGACATGTATGGCTACAGCGAAGAGGAGATGCTGCGCATGAGCGCAGGCTTCGGCGCGGGCATCGGACGACTGCGCATGTCGTGCGGTGCCTTCAACGGCATGGCACTGCTGGCCGGACTCGACTGCGGATCGGTGACTCCGGGCGACCGCGAAGGCAAGAGCCATAATTATAAAGTGGTACAGGAGCTGGCTGCACGCTTCAAGGAGGAGCACGGCTCGCTCATCTGTGCAGAACTGCTAAAACTGAGACAGACACCAGCCGTAGGCGGAAAGGCCGAACAGTTGTCCTATCTGGCATCGGAACGCACAGCCGAATACTACAAGACACGCCCCTGCGTCAAGCAAATCATCTCGGCAGCAAGGATTTATTCGGAATATCTGGAACAGAAAAATAGCAGAAGAGAATGACCGACATTCGTCTTCCGCTATTTTTTTATCGGTTTTATCGTCTCAGCCAGTGGGACGGATTGAGCAATGAACTCCAATGACGCAACTGGAACTGCATGGTGTGGTCATTGCCAAGACTGCCCAACACGGTGCGTGCCCGGACGTGCTGTCCCTTCTGCACATTGACGTTCGACAGGTTGATATAGGCAGAGATATACTTACCGTGACGCACGGTGACGATATAAGACCCTCCTTGGTAATAGACACCGCTGACGATTCCATCGAAGATGCACTGCGCCTTGGCACCACTCTGCCCTTTCAGGTGCCAGCCGTTGCTTTGTAGTCGCACATGGCTCAGACCATCGGGCGAATAAGTGCCATAGCCACGAATCAGATGATAGGGTCCGGTGATGGGCAAAGGCAGGCGACCCTTGTTCGACTCGAAGCCGCCCGACATCATCCTGTCTTCAGCCGGCATCTTGAAGTCTGCTTCCGATTTCTGTGCAACGGCAATCTCACGCTGACGCTTTTGATTCTCTTCGCTGGCTTTGCGCTCTGCTTGCTTTCGCTCAGCCTCAGCCGCCCGCGCCTTGCGTTCTGCCTCGGCTCGCTGCTCCTGCGAAGCTCTTTCAGCCTCCAGACGCGCCTCTTCTTCCTTTCTTCTTGCCTCAGCAATGCGACGCTCATTCTCCTTTCGCGCAGCTTCGGCAGCCGCCTTCTTGCGCTCCAGCTCTTCCTGACGTTTCTTTGCCGCCTCGGCAGCCGCAGCCTTACGCTTGGCCTCAGCCTCCTGACGCGCCTTCTCGCGTGCCACCTCTTCGGCAATCAGTTTGTCAATGCGCTGGTTCAGCTCTGCCTCCTTGCGCTGCTGTTCCTCTATGAGTGCGGCTACGACCTGTTGTTGTTTCTTCAGCTCGTCCACCTGTTTCTTTTGCTCCGTCTGCTTGCCTTCCAATGCCTTCTGCTCGTTCTGTCCTCTCTGCAGCAACACGTTCTTCTTGTGTCGCGAGTCGTCAAGTTCCACCTTCTTCTGCTCCACCTGCTGCTGCTTGGACTTCACGGCTTCGCCCTGCGCCCGTTGATAGGCCGCATACTCGCGAGTGAAGCGCAACCGACGATACATCTGATTGAAGTTGTCGGCACTGAAGATGAACATCAACTGGTCTTGCACCGTGCGATTGCGATGCAGATAGCGCACGCTCTTCATGTAGCGGCTGCGATGCGCTTCAAGCTCTTCGGACAATACCTGATATTGCTGGTCAAGCAAACGGATATTGATGTCTAACTGGGTGACGTCGTTACGAATGGTGTCGACTACCTTCTGCTTCTGGGCAATCTCATGGTCAAGAATCATCAGATTCTCCATGCCGCGTTTCACACCGTTCTTCAGCTCTTCCTGCTTCTTTAGGTTGGCAGCCTTCTGTTTCTTCAGTGCATTGCGCTCATTCACAAGTCCTTTCACCGTCACGGCAGGCTTCTTGCTACCGGCATTCTTCTTTCCCTTCTGTCCCGACTTGGACGACGGCTTCACGGTGCTCGTCTTCTTCTGTCCGGCTTTCGTCTTTTGCTGACTTGACTTCTGGATAACGGCAGACTTACGATGCACCTGACCTTTCTGTGCAGACACGGAAAGGCAGGCAATTAGTAATAGCAAATATATCAGTTTTCTCCCCATGCGCCAATTAGAAGCTTGCTAGGATGCGCTTCAACAAATCGTCAATGCTCACCTCACGGTATTTGCTCGACACCTCACTGCGGGTTTCCCACTGATCGTCGGTTCCCAGATAGTTCAGTTTAATGGTCATCTTCACTTCTCTCTTAGGAGTGGTGAACGTGACAATCATGTTGTTAGGGAAGGGCTTGCCGTTCAGCGAACCATACTCGTCGTAGTTCCAGTTCAGCTGTGTGCTGCCCTCGTTAGGATCGCGATACATGATGTTGGTCATCTTGATGCGGCCAGTCTTCTGGTTGGCCAGCCAACTGTAGTTCATCTTTCCCTTGTCGAGATAGATGACGGCCTCGTCACCACCCATATCAGTGGTAAACTTGCCAAGGTCTTTCTCACCGACGGCATCAGAGCCGGGAATGAACAGCTCATTCCAGAACAGTGCCTGCAACGTGTTGAAGTTGATGCCGCTGTTGCGCAGGAAGTCGATGTATTTATAGGGAGCCTTGATGTACTGCTTGTTGATACGGTCGACAATCAGCACCTCATCTTTCGTAAACTCGAACCGACCTGCCTCCACAAAGCCGAAGGCCATGAGCTGCAGGCGAATCACGTCGTCGCGCTTCATACGCAGATTGCCCGTCAGATTAAGTTTCTGGGGACCGTACTCAACCGTAAACTTCACTTTCGACGAGACAAAGTGAGTCTTCTGCGTGTGGGTTGTGTAGACCAGATTCAGGAAATCTTTCTCTTCCAGCGAATCGACAGCTGTAGTTTGCGGCTGAGTCTTCTTGGGGGTCTTCTTTAACAGTCCACACGATGTAAAGAACAAAGACACTGCCATCATGGCAATCATCAGAAAACGGAGTGATTTCATCATCTTATGTATTTTTTACGTTTTATTTTTCTGTTCAGCAACTTATTGTCGGGGTCTTCTTGCTGCGCCTTCAGCCAGAACTCCATTGCTTTCTCCATATCGTTGTTCAGCGCATAGATGTCGCCTGCATGCTCCAGAATGACACTGCTCTTCGTGGTGTCGTTCTGTACGGCCTGATCGATATAGATGCGAGCTTCGCTATATCTTTTCTGCATGAAGAGAATCCACGCGTAGGTGTCAAGATAGGTGCCGTTCTTCGGTTCGGCCTTGATGGCTTTCTGACTCATGTTCTCTGCCTTGTCCAACTCTTGCCCCAGTTCACTCAGATAGTAGGCATAGTTATTCAGACAGCCGATGTTGTCGGGCTTCCATTGCAAACAGGAGTCATAGGCAGCAAAAGCCTCACGCTCACGGTTCTTCTGGTGGAGCAAATCGCCCATCACGGCATAGAAATCACTCACGATGGCTGGGTTGCTCTCATCGGTAATCACACTGATACCGTTCTGGAAGGCCTCCAGCGCATGGTCGTGGTCTTCTTTCCGATAGTAAGCCATGCCCTGATAGTAATAAAAGGCCATTTCATCGGGATTATACTGGCGGGCATCCTTGCACAGACTGATCACACGGTCGTTGTCGTCGTCCTCCCAAGCATATTGCACAAGTTGGAGTCTGGCCGAAGCATTGTCGGGTGCCAGTTGCAAGGCCGTCTCCAGCATGCTTGCCACAGTGTCACGCGGCATCTGCTTCATGCTCATATAAGCTGCGCAGAACTCAGCCATTTCGGCCTTGTGCTCTGGTTGAGCCAATATATCCTTGAACAATGATAATATATAGGTACTGTCTCCACCATACGACTCACTATAACCTATTTCCTGACGCAACAGCGCGATCTTGTCGTCAAGAGCCGTGGCCGGGTTCAACAAGATACTGCGTGTCAGTGAGTCGGCCCTCACCGTGTCTCGCTCACCTATATAATAAGTGCGCATGGCCATCTGCGCCCTATGGTTGTTGGGTTCCTCAGCCAGCACCTGTTCCAGCACCTTGCGTGCCTGCTGCCTATGCTCAGCCATTTCATCGCCTGAGTCCATCATCAGTGTGTTGGCCAGAAGTGTGCGGTAGTTCAGGTCGTTGGGATATTGTTCCGACAGCGTTTTCACCTCGCGCAGTGCATCGACGTGGTTGCCCATCTGCACGTAAAGACTACTCTTGGCCAGCGACAGACGTTCGCTTTTGCCATCGATGGTCTCCATCTGGTTGAGCACACCAATAGCCTTCTCATAGTCGCGTTGCTGCAAGTGCAACTTATAGAGCATGTCGAGCAAGTCCTGCCGACTCTTGTCCTTGTCGTACAGATGCTCCACTACCGTGATGGCATCGGCATATTGCTCTTTGGCAATGTAAGCCTGCGCCAAAGTCTCCATATAAGTTGCATTATCTGGCTCGAGTGCCGAAGCCCGCTGGAAATAGTCAAGTGCCTGGTCGGCCTGTTTCATCTCCGTGTAGTACTGTGCCAGAAAGAAATAGGCCTCAGAAGCATTGGGATTTATTTCCAGACAACGTCTCAACAGCGTGAACGCTGCATCGTGATTGCCTTTCTGTCGTTCCATCATGGCTTCGAGAAAGCAACTGTCATACTTCCGCTGCTGATCATCTTCCGCTGCCTGCATCTGCGGACCGATTAGCACAAACAACAGGAAAAACAGGTATCGCATCTTCTTGACTGTCAATTCTATCACTGTCATAGTTTTCCAAATAATCACTTCACGCCCGTATGGCCATAGCCGCCCTCACCACGCTCCGTCTCGTCGAGCACGTCGACCTCCACAAACTCAGCCTGCTCATGACGGGCTATCACCAACTGAGCAATGCGCTCGCCATCATTGATGACGAACGTCTCACTCGACAAATTGACGAGCACGATGCCTATCTCGCCCCGATAGTCGGCATCGACGGTTCCTGGCGAGTTCAGCACCGTCACACCATGCTTCAAAGCCAGTCCACTACGAGGACGCACCTGTGCCTCATAGCCCGCAGGCAACGCTATATGCAACCCCGTGGGAATCAGCTTGCGCTCCAAAGACTTCAGCTCTATTGGCTCGGTGAGATTGGCTCTCACATCGAGTCCAGCGCTTTGCGGTGTGGCATAGGATGGCAAGGGCTGATGTCCACGGTTCACAACTTGTATTTTCATATAAATGCCTTTCTATGTGTAAAAAATTCTCTTCAATATGATTTGCTTATTCTGACAGATATATTACTTCACTGAGGTCTTTCCCCAGCTTTTCTGCTATCTCCTGCTGCGAAAGACCTGCCTTGACCAGCATCTTTATTGTTGTACGCAGCATTTCTTTCTGCTCGGTCAATTGGGCTTTCTGTTCGGTCAATTGGGCTTTCTGCTCGGTAAGTTGAGCTTTCTGCTCTGTGAGTTGAGCTTTCTGCTCTGTAATTTGAGCTTTCTGCTCTGTAATTTGAGCTTTCTGCTCTGTAATTTGAGCTTTCTGCTCTGTAATTTGAACTTTCTGTTTGATAATTTGCGATGCTTGCTCGTCTATTTGTTTCTGCCTCATCAGGATTTCCGTATCGCGCTTCTCAATAATAGAGAAGTATTCGTCCTCCACATTCATGTGATGCCGCATGGTGGCATCGGCAGCTGCCATAGTAAGTCTGTGGAGGATACGCTCCATGTCCCTGTCATCATTATAGACTGTTTCGTCGAGCCTGAGTATATGTTCATCGAAAGAGTCTTTGCGAGTCTGGTCGAAGATGCTCAGTATCATGTCGAGTCGATTGTTGATTTGCCCATGCAGACGGGGTATCTGTACGATGATGCTCTCGTGAGTCAGGCTGTCAATGAATGGGTCGGGTAATCCTTTTGTTACAGGATTGTTGTTGTAGTCGAGCGATTGGTGGTTGACATAAAGTACGGGTTCTTCTATGTTGCCTACCTTGTGGCCCAGCAAATAGACGGCTATGGTGGGCAAGGCATAGTCGCCATTCATGTTCTTGGGGTTAGAGTAGTGAACTCCCAGATACTGTCGGAAGCGCAATGTTTCAGTGGGCAGCCATGTCTTTTGAAGCTCTACGAGAATCAAATGTTCTTTGCCTTCCTGATCGCGAATGGTAGCACCAAAGTCAATACGGAATACAGAGAGTGAATCTCGCTGGCTGTTAGCATACTCATGAGGACGCATCTCTACAGCTACCACATCTTTTTTCAGCAGTGCCGAAAGAATAGTACGGGCTATTCGCTCGTCTTCCATGAGATACTTGAAAACAATATCATATATAGGATTAGCTACTATCATGAATCGTATTGATTTTATATTGATGTCCGTTATGTGCTCGCAAAGGTAGTGATTATTTTTTAAGAATCCCACGGTTTTATATTTTTTTGCTATTCAAAGATATATTTCATCCGTTTTTTTATGGGTTACTAATATTTATCACTATGCAAAATATGCTGATTTATATTGAATCAGCCATAAATTTATGCTAAAATGTGTTTTATAGGCAAAAAAGCCGTACTTTTGCAAACAACAGAGAAAGAATAAAAATATGATGAACTGGAACCAACTGATTTCCAACTGCCGTCTCGGTCAGGAGCACCGACACCCTGAGCGCCACGACGATCGCACGGAGTTTAAGCGCGACTACGACCGACTGATTTTCTCAGCCCCCTTCCGTCGCCTGCAAAACAAGACGCAGGTGTTTCCGCTGCCCGGCAGCGTGTTTGTACACAACCGTCTGACCCATTCGCTCGAAGTGGCCAGCGTGGGCATGTCGCTCGGCAACGATGTCTATCAGCAACTGACCAGTCGCTACGGCAACAGTCTCAGTCCACTGGTGGCAGAGATCGGTCAGATAGTGGCAACGGCCTGTCTGGCTCATGACATGGGCAACCCACCGTTTGGACATTCCGGCGAGAAAGCCATCCAGACCTTCTTCACCGAAGGGAAAGGCCGCTACCTGCAACAAAAGGTGTCGGCCTCGTTCTGGGACGACATCACCCACTTTGAAGGAAATGCCAATGCCTTCCGTCTGCTGACCCATCAGTTCCAAGGACGGCGTCCCGGCGGCTTCGTCATGACCTACAGCACCCTGGCTTCTATCGTAAAATACCCGTATTCATCGTCGCTGGCAGGCAAGAAAGGCAAGTTCGGCTTCTTCAACAGCGAGGCCGAAACCTACCAGCACATCGCCGAGGAACTGGGAATAATTCGGTTTAGTGGAGAGTGTAGAGTGGATAGTGTTGAGTTTGCTACCTCTACAGGAGACACTTTCGCTACAAGGAATACTGCCGCTACAGGAGATACTATCGCCGTAAAGAATCCCAAAGAAGCAACAGATGCGGTAGCAAACTCTACACTCTACACTCTACACTCTAAACTAAGATTCGCTCGTCATCCGCTTGTCTACCTTGTGGAGGCAGCCGACGACATCTGCTATGAGATTATGGACATGGAGGATGCCCACAAGCTGAAGATTCTCTCTTTCAAGGACACCACTGAGCTGATGCTGGGTTTCTTTGAGGAGGATGTGCAACAGCGCATATTGCAGCGCATCAAGGACGAACAGCTGACCGATGAGAACGAACAAATACAGTATCTGCGGGCATGCGTGATAGGAAAACTGGAGAACGAGTGCGTGCGCACGTTCATGGATAACGAACAGGCCATCCTTGCAGGCACGTTCGAGGGTTCGCTCATCGACCACATCGCTCCGCTCCAGCGCGAGGCCTACCAACGATGCACCAAGATTTCGAAAATATATATTTATCGCAGTAAGCCTGTGCTCGACGTGGAGCTGTCGGGTTATCACATCATGGCCACGCTCATGGAACTGATGATTGAGGCCATCGAGCATCCCGAACGCTACTACTCGCAACAGCTCATCGGACGCGTGTCGAGCCAATACGACATAGAGAGTCCCGACTTAGAGAACCGTCTGATGGCCGTCATCGACTATATCTCAGGCATGACCGATGTATATGCCCTCGATGTATATCAAAAGATTTGCGGAATATCACTACCCATCGTATAAAATTTAAAGATGAAAGATGAGAAGTGAAAGATATGATTAGTTTTGCTGTTCAAATGCATTCTGCGGAACAAACTAATCATATCTTTCACTTCTCATTTTTCATCTAAATCAATAGACGAACACGCGGAAGTTCTTCACACTGCCTGGTGCACCTTGTTCGGCACGC
>Ga0326512_10003541_pt1 | contig 11422 bp, 10 predicted proteins | sample 1_2617_0518_D_FD_203652 | JGI IMG/M metagenome (GOLD analysis project Ga0326512, IMG submission 203652) | Bovine rumen microbial communities from UC Davis, California, United States - 1_2617_0518 | ecosystem: Host-associated > Mammals > Digestive system > Stomach > Rumen | place: USA... | reverse complement strand
CGTCTTATTGTTAACGATCAGACCCTTTGAAAATGTGATCTTTTCAGCAGAAGTATCGGCCACATCCTTGCGAAGAAAACGTTTCTTCACCTGCTTAGTCGTTGGAATATCGTTGTCTGAATCAGAAAGCGAAGAAGTACTTTCGTTGATGTCTGTAACGTCTGTACCACCTATGTTTACACCTTTGCTAAATGCCACCTTACCTGCTGCCGTATCGTCTGAATCCTTACGTAAGAATTTAGACTTGGCCTGCTTCGGTGTGATAGCTACTGCATCGCTTTCCGACAATTCGCTTCCATACTTGTTTAGTCCTTCAAAGTCATCGCCATTGATATTTACACCCTTTGCAAATGTGATCTTTTCCTTTGCGGTGTCTGCTACGTCATGGCGCATGAACATACGATCCGATCTTTTTGCAGAATATACGTTCTGATCAGTCGATAGAGTAGTGTCACTGTCACCGATTACGTATACACTGGTATTACCACCTGTCTTTCCATCACTGACGTATGATGCGCCATTGACTACAATAGATTCAACCGTTTCTTCCAGTGCATTGAGTCGGCTTACCTTCGGATTGTCACCTATCGTGTATTCTGCATTGTCGAATGGACGATCTAAACAGAATTCGAAGCCAATAACACGCGAATTTCTGTATCTTTTGCCGTTTTCGTCAATTTGACTGAAATATGCGTCATTAATCAGTTTAACTTGATCACCAACACCGAAGTAACGGAATGTACCGTCATTGTATGACCAGTCGTTGTATAACGTGCATATATAGTTTGCAGTATCGATCTTTGAATCTGCAAAGTATTGCTTTGCTCTTGTGAGAAGTTCCTGCTCTGCCTTATCAAGAAGACCAAGAGTAGTCATCTTGGTTGCATCCCAATTGTATAAGCAGAACGTATCTGTTTTGCTTGGCTTCAGAGTGCTATCCGGCAGGTTACGACCATAAGTATCATTCACTACGATTTCGATACACTTTCCAAGCGTAGAATCATTGCTTACCAGTGTAGCTTCGAAGTCCATACCATTGAGTCTGCCACTGGTGAATACGATGTGCAGGCTATCATCGATGATCATATCTTTTGTGAACGCGGTCAAAAATCCGCTATTCTCCGTTACACGATAGAAAGTCTGCGTGATCGTTTCGCCTTCCTCGTTCTCTGTTTTGGATTCGTAAGATGATACACCAGTTACGGTTAGATTAGTCTTCGGATAGATGTCATCGAAAACAACCACCTTTTCTACTGCTTTTTCCTCGCTTGTTACTTCATCGTCTTGCAGGTATCCTTGCGGATTGCTTGCGTAAGGAAGCATAAGACGATGCTGAACAACTCCGTCTTTCGTCACGTCAACGTCTGCTTCCTTGCGATATGTAGAAGGAAGGTTTTTGTCAGATCCGAAGGCATAGATACGAGTAGCTGCCGAATCTGAATCGTTTCCGGATCTCTGCATCTTGGCCACATTATCGCCAAGTTCAAGTTCTTCAGATCCTGCATTGATACACGTACCGAAATAGATAACAGATCCATCGACCCACCATTCACATTCGAACTTCTCCGCTACCGCGTTGAGTGCATCGAATATGGAAATGTCAGAATATTCAACAAGAACAGCCTTTTGAACGTCTATAACGTTATTTTTGTTGAAAAGAGTATAATTGTATGTATAATCGCGTCCTTCATGCTTGTAGGCCAAAGAAACGATATTACGGAGTATAACACTCAAATGTACGTCAATCGTTGCAGTTAAAGAAAAAGATGCTTCCTTTGATGTGTTCTCCGGAATGTACTTGCAGATCTTGTTCTTCCACTTGTAATAATCAGCATTGAATTTCAGTGTGTATTCATACGCGCCAGTTTCATCTGAATACTCCGGCATTTGCTGATCTGTTAACTCGAAAGTTCCGAAAAGTTCATCTTCGATATAGTCACCAAGAGCGAAGAAAATCGGCTGATCGACCGCGAATTTTAGTTCAATGCAGTCTTCTTCCATCAAAGTAAACTTGCGCGTTGATCCTTCAGTTATAGGAACTGAAGCGATAGTCTGGACATTGCTTCCAGACTTACGCTTGATTTCGATTGTTGTTTTTGTTCTTTCCTTCATATTATTACGATCTATCGTTTGGATTTGGTTCTTTGAGTTTCAGAGTGAATTTTCCGACCTTTCCGTTTCGCATTGAATATTGAGTGCATGAAATGTATAAGCACTTATACGTTACGTTAGGCTGATACTTTGTCTTTATGTTTACCTTACCAGTGGCCAACTGTGCGCAGAATGCTTCGTACTTCGACATAAAGTCGGTCATTCCGGACGCAACGAGATCAATCTGTAGCGATAGATCCCTTTCGGCCAGCTTGACATTGTTCGTGATATACCTTGTACCATGTTCTATCCTTACAGAGTTCTTCGGATAGTCTTTCATTGATGCAGGAGTTAGCAGGGTTGATAACGATGTAGTATTCATCGTTATTCCCCACTTTAGCCAAGCATCGTAACCATTGATAAATAATTCTCCACGCATATTTCTATAGTCTTGAAGTGTTAATCCTTATCTTTTCCAACTTTTCATCGATAGATGGCAGGCTTGACGTGTTCCGTGCTATAGTCTCCAAGTAACCGTTCGCGATCAGAAGTATATTCTCCATTTCTCCCAAGATCGTAGTGTGCATAGAAGAACTTGCAGCGATCGAAGAAGTATTAGCCAGTTGCACCTTCAGATCATCGCTGATTTGGTAAACTCCTTCTTGAATTGCGGTGAATCTTCCGTTTAACTCTTGGCCAGTGTCTTCTGACATTGATTCCCATGCTCCAGAACTCGCTTCCTGCTTCTTGACAATGTCATCATATCCAGTAAGAGCGAATACGGTGTTACGTGCTTCAAGTCCTTTTTGAATGATGTCGTTCCATTCCTTCTGATACTGTTTGATCTGTTCATCAGTAAGCGTTCCGGACTGCTTGTTCATTGTATCCGCCCACTTGTTATAAAATGTTTCGATCTCGTTATCAAGCAATGTTCCGATCTTGGAATTCAACAAAGATTTGGTCAGCAGTTCTGAAAAATCATCTGCGAAGTCTTCCGCATCGTTCGACATATCCATCAACGTATTTACGAAATTGTCTCGCAGGCTATCGAATGTCGTTGTAGTCAGATTTTCAGAGACAGTATCTGTAAGAGCGTCAAGAGATCCTGCAAGATCTGCGTATGCTTCCCAATACTCCGATTTATCATACTTACCTTGCGTAAGCATTTCATTCCATACATCGAACAGATTTTTACGGATCTTATCCATTTGATCCGGTGAAAGCGTATAGATGTCTCCAAGACTTCTTACGTTAGTACCAAGAAGGCTATTAATCTGCGCGTATGAAGAATTACTCAATCCCCAATAATACGCATTCGAGTGGTGCGCATCGTGATACCTCATCTGCGTTTGCAGGATCTCCATTTGCTGCGCGATCACCTTCTTCTGATATTCGACCGCCTGCTCGTATGTCTTGATAGCATTTTCACCGTTCGTCTTGTCGAATGAATCCTTCAACGCATCGATAGAGTCCTTCAATGCTTCGTTTGATCTCGTCAGTCTATCTGTGCGATCCTGCACTTCCTTTCCGTTTCCGGTAGAGAACCACGAACTGAAACCGCCAAATGTGATACCGTCAAGAATACTGGTTACGCCGTTTTTAACTCCATCGAACAATTGTGTAAATATCTGACCAGAGAAAACGTTTTTGATGATTCCACCGATAGCCGACAAGATTCCTTCGATCAGACCGCCAATGATACCACCGATTCCCTTTTCCTTCAGTACGTCAAGCAGGTTAAGAATAGCACCGATGATCATAGAAACAAGATCACTTTTCCCTTCGAATATCTTACCGAGACCCTTCGCCAGTGATTCTGTGATCTTACCGCCATTCAAAGTCTTGTCTAATTGTGTGAGACCCTTCCAAGCAGCAGCCAAAGATCCGTTAGATAGATTCTGAAGGTTTTCAGAGAAAGTGTTCATTACCTTGAATGTTTTCTGTGCAGAAGACTGAACTGCTGCTGACGCATCATTGAGAGCAGTCTGTGCTGCCTGCGTGTTCGTAGCTGCTGCATCTGCTTCGATCTGTGCGGTCTGCACCTTCTTCTTGGCCTGCTCCTTCTCTTGATCTGTTCCCTTCTTCGACACCTTGATTTCTTCCTCTTTGGCCTTGATCAGTCTATCTGTAGCTTCTTCTTCGCGCTTCTTGGCATCGTTATAGTTGTCAAGTGCTGACTGATAAGCATCGATATTCTTTCCAAGACCCTTAAAATTGAGATCCTTGATCGAAGTATTCATGTATCCTTCGATCTTATCTATCAGTTCGAAGATTTCCTTCTGATCACTCGTATTCTTGTTCTTGAATTCGTCAGTCTTAGTCATCTGCTTCAGATCTTCAAGAGTACCTTTCAGTTGATCTGCCATGATCACACCCCACTTCGAAAAAGCAGTTGACCAGTCTATATTCTGACTAATATCTGAAGTCTTAGCCTTGCTATACTCTGCGTCTCTCTGTGCGGTTAGGAGTTTTACTTGGTTGCCTTCTCCTGCTTCCTTCGCCTTGCGGATCTTCTCTGCGTATTTCATGGCAATAGCCAGTCTTTTCTGCTGATATGTTCCGTATTGTTCAAGATACGTTTGAAATGCTTCCATTTCCTTTCTGCCTTGTTCTGCTACCGCGTCATCGTAGGCTTTCAGAATTGCTTTTTTCTTCGAATCGTAGTACTGTTTCTCCTGCTCTGTGTAGTTATATGCAGGATCGTTTTCGTTGCGAGTGAAATTCTTGTCTTTGTTTGCCGGATTCGCTTCGAAAAGTTCTTTGGCAGTTTCGATCTTCTTTTCCTTGATGGCCTTGTATTCCTTATCAAGTTCATTCAACTGCTTGTCCTTATCGAGTTTGATCTGTTCTACAGCCTTTTTCGTGCCATTCTCCATGACATCGATTAATGCTTGACGTGTGTTAAGTTCAAGTTCGATTTCTTCCTGCGACTGTGTCTTCTTGGCTTCCAGTTCCTTCTCCGCAAGATCTGCTTTATCCTTGGCTATATCGACTGCTTTTTTGTGTTCCTTGGCTGCGGTTTTTGCAGAAAGCTTTGAAGATTGTTCAAGATCTGATCCGGTCAGTTCCTTGTACTTCTTGTTGGCTTCTGAAACCTCTGCTGCTGCATCAGTGACCTGCTGCGAAGTTGATCGCGCATCCTTCTTTAAGTTTGCGTATAACTTTTTGGCATTCTCGTAGCGTTTCTTCGTTTCCTTGACTTCCTGTTGATAGTTCTTGGAAATATTGTTGGAAGATCCACCGATCGCGTCTTTCTTCAGTTCGTCTCCATACGCGCCAAGAATCGTCTGCCTGCGCTTCAGTGCTTTTTCGAGTTCTTTGTTACCTTCCTTCAGTTTTTTCTGCGCTTGACCATTGTTAGCATTTAAGAATGCTGCTTCCTGCTGATTGTACGCGGTAGACTTAGATAATTTCTTTTGCAACGCTTCTGCCTGCTTGATTTCCTCGTTCGCGCCTTGAATATGGATCTTAGCGTTTGCGATCTGCTTTCCGATTTCCTTCAGTGCATCCTTCGCGCCTTCCAGTTCGTACTTACGAGTAAGCGAATTCAGATAATCGTCAAGTGCTGCCTTATTCTCGATATATTTCTGCGTTGTCTCGTCAAGTCTCGCGTTATAGTTAGGTATGATCTTGTTCAGTTTATAGATGGCCTTCTTGCGATCGTCAAGAGACATTTTTTCATCCTTGGCAGCAGCAACAAGCATTTCAATAGACTGCTTTTCTTCGACCGTCTTTTCTTTCGCATCAGATATGATCTTGTTGAGATCCTTCTGCGATTCGGTTGCACTATCAGTGTTTTCTGTGAATAATGCAAGAGACGTAACAAGAGCAGCCAGTGCGCCAAGAAGTAATGCGTATGGATTCGCTTTTGCAGTGACGTTGAAAGCCTGCTGCGCTGCGGTAGCCAAACCGAGTTCATTGCGCATCATCATGATCAACTGGATAGTCTCTGCAAGTGCCTGCGCCTTCTGTACGGCTACAACTGCCATAAGTGCAGCCTTATATGCACCATAAGCAGAAACAACCGTCATAAGCACTTTTCCGATCGTCTCATAATTTTCTATAAGCCAAGATACACTTGACAACGCGCTATTGATAACACCTTCATTCTGCTGACCGATCTTGTTGAACATCATATCAAGTGCGTCGCCAATATTTGCGATCTGTCCGGCTATAGTGTGTGACTGCTTTTCCATCAGTCCGGCAAACTTTCCGCCTTCGTTAGTCATTGCTTCGATGGCCTTCTGCACCTCTGGGAAGCCTACCTTTCCGGCAGTTACAAGATTGCCGACTTCGTCTTTGGTTACTCCAAACTGCTTTGCGAGTTCATCAGCTAACGGAATACCTCGACCCATGAACTGACGAAGATCCTGCGTAAACAAACGACCCTGTGTCATTGTTGTTCCGTACAGATATACGAGATCGTTCAATGGAATAGACAAACCGGAAGCAATGTTACCGAGACGTACAAGAGTATCGTTCACTTGATCCGCGCTAACTCCAAACGCAAGTAACTGTTTAGCACCGTTGGCCACACCTTGCAGGTCGAATGGAGTAGTAGCAGCAGTCTGCACGAGTTGTTTCATCAGTGTATCTGCTTTTTGCGCAGATCCAAGCATGACTTGAAATGCTACTTCAAGTTTTTGGAATTCACCGCGAATGGTAAGAACCTGCTTACCGAGTGATTGAATTGTCGTTGCAAGACCTATTGCTGCGAATGCCTTTCCGATACTGCTTGCAGCACCGGAGAAAGCCTTGTCAACCGTATCGCCTTGATGGACTGCTTCACGTCCTATATGGTCGAACTGGTCAACAACTCTCTGCGCGTCCTGCTTCATCTTATCAGTGTCGATAGTGACACCATATCTGATTTGTCCGTTGTCGTTGTTCATATTTAAATAAATGGATTCGTTACTTTTTCTGTAGTTCCAAGTTTTCCTGCATTCTTCGGATCGTTCGCATCTATGCTTTCATCGAATTCTTCCTTATCGTCCGGATCGTACACTGGTGTAGCGTATCCATATAATAGCAGGTTTTCATAAGTCATGTTATACAGAATATAATCTGGTGTAACCTTCAGATTCTTGCACATGCCAAGAACCATCGCCCAGATTGAATCGTTTAGTCTTCCACTTCCTCGCTTTTTGTTCTTCGAAGAATGTTGCTTTCGGCCAGAGAAGTGGAAATTCCGAAAAAATTACCCAAGTCGAGATCTGCCAGTCTACCGCTAATAAGTTCTGATATTTCCTTCGATGTCGCATTGTCGATAATTTCTCGCGCTAACGCTTCGAATTCGTTTTCGTGACTAATCTTACGTGAAAAGAAAGATAATAGCTTACAGGTGTGTTTCTGATTGTATGCGTTGATCTCATTGACTCTTTTCGCGCCAAGAATAAGAGTTGCGCAGATTTTACCGAGAATTTCCATGTCTCTTGCAGTACGAAGGACTTCTACGACTATCTTGTCGAAGTTTACTCGCTCAATCTGCGGAAGTTGCGAAATGTACTTAGAACACATAATGATCGTTCCGACCGTTGGCTTTCCTATCTTGTAAGTTTTGCCTGCGATCTTCACTTCTTCCTTCGTCTGCAAGATCGCGTCTGCTGCTTGTTGTTCAATTGTCATATTATCGAATTAAAAGAAAAAGAGAGTGAAAGAGAATTGAACAACTCTCGATCACCCTCTCTTTTGGTTTTAACAACTAATAAATTATGGATCTATCAACTAAAGAGCCGAAGTAGTTGTGAAACGCTCATACCAGTAGTTGTTGTCTGCACCGTCAGTTCCTGCTGCTACGTCTGTAGTCTTCAAGATATTGAAGGTGAGAATACCAGTGTGACCGTTCTGTTCATCCCATGCAGGCTGATAGCTGATACTTGTCTTAGGTGCTTGGATACCAACTGCACCTTTGTTCTTAGGAGTAACCTTCAAAGACCAGTTACCGTCTACAATGTGAGTTTTAACCTTACCGCTTGCGTCTGCGATACCGAGCAGTGTCAGCAGAGCAGAGTCTGGTTCGATTACGGTTGTAACAACCTGCAAAGTACCTTCCAATGGTTCTTCTGCAACAGTCTCGCCACCAGTGGCGATTGCGGTCAATGAATCACCGAGTTCAGCAGAAAGCGAACTTGACTGGTTGCTGATAACACCGATTGAAGTCAATTCTGTGGCCATTGCATCGTTATCGCCAGTTTTGCCGATCTCGATCTTGCACTTTGACCATGCCATGATTTTCTTTGCCATATTCTTTCGATTTTAAATATTAAATTAAAAGGTAGTACGTGTATAGTGAATTCTTGTATTAATACAGGTCTGTTCGATGTCTGCATAATCAATTGTTTGTGGAGTCTCGTTCACTTCGACCAAGTAGTACGGATTTTCAAATGCTTTATCTGTGAATAACTCCATGATCGCGATCTCCAGTTCTTCAACTCTTTTCAGATCTTCCACTTTGTTGGTGTTAGAACCGATCAGAATCTTCGGAACGAAAATGTTCATGTTCAAGACACCCTCTTGCAATTGACCATTTTGACCAGACAAAAACTGAACGATGCAGTCTTCCTTCTGCGAATCCAAAGGTCGCATTCCACGTCTATAGACCTTTCCGTTAATGATGGAAGGTATCTGACTTGACTTGATTATGCGGTAAAAGTCAGTCTCGATCTGCGTTTCAGTCTTTACGTCTGCCATATCTTTTCCTGCTATTTAGTTTCGAATCCTAATTGTTTCAATAGTTGCGGTACAAGTTGATCCGCCAAGATCTCCGATGATGTTAGTACATTGTATCCTCTCGATTCAACGTAGGCTGCATAACGCATGCCTGCGACAACGATAAGAGAAATACCTTGATACTCCTTGGAGACCTTTTTGAGATAATCTGAACCGATCTGATTACCGTTATCTTCTGAAGTTTTCGTTCCTGCGATCTTCTGCGACATTGTAGAGTTAACAACAACACCATCTTTGACAATTGCATAACCTATTGACGATCGAAGATTTCCAGTCTGATCTTGATAAGTACCACCTTCACGCGCTTCTGTGATGCACTTCTCACCAACGTATTGTAGCGTTCTGATAATGACACCAGTTACACGTTCTTCATACTGACCGTTGAAGGATGCAGTGATCTGCGAGTTAGGAGTTTTTATCTTGATAGGCATTACACGATAATTTTGATTCGATCAAGTGAGATCTCCTGCAAGTCCTGCACTTCGAATTCTCCAAGATCCTTCGAACCACGTTCTAACTTGACGTATCCAGTGTCAGCAGGAACAGAATCACGTTCTGCAAGAACTTCATACGCTTGTACGGTGAACTTTCCGTCTGTAGTTGTTCCGTTCACGTTATGCGTGTTCGTCTTGATGAAGCATTCGACTTTTCCCGACCACTGGTCAGTACTTCCTGCCTTGATTGGCATTCCGTCATCGTCAAAGTCTCCATCTGCCGAACTGGAAGCGATTCTATATTGCAAGTGACCGTTGTATCTCATATTACCACCTATTTGAACCGTTCTCGATTGACGAGAGCGTACCACCTAACAACTCCGATACGTCAAGACCGTATCGATTGCACCAAAAAACGATATTGTTCTTTACTGCTTCATGATTGATCGAAGTTGAAATACCACCTTCACTGCGAGACGTTTCGACCCAACCATTGACCACCAAGATAGCAGATTCAACGACTTTGGCTGCATCTTCTTCGTTGTACTCTGCATTTGGATCAATACCTTTGTCAAGCAAAACATCATTCAGTACGTCAGTATCAACGTAACATACGTTACAGATCAACTTGCACTTTGCTCTTGCCGTATCGAAGTTTGTTCTATTCATATTTCCCTTACTGTTCAGTCTTCAAAGAGTAGATACCGTTGATCTCTGTGATCACTGGTAATGCGAGAGATTCAGCCTTGGTGAATTCAACACCGTTGCTGCCTTGTGTCTCACCAACACCCCACTGACTTACGCGGATACGACCGAAGTTAGAGTAGCTAACACCGTTCTCCTGCTTCAACTCACTGTCAGCGTAAGCGTTCTTGATAGTACCCAACTTACCGTCTGGTACGAATACCAAGTTCTTAGCGTTGAATGGAGAAACCGGAGTAACAACGTTACCGTTCTTCACGCGTACTGTACGTCTTACCTTCTCGATGATAGGCATATCGTTCTGCTGCAAGAACTCGTTGAGTGCTGCCAGTGTCAAAGGAGTTCCGGACTTGTCGATACCGAACACTGCACGTTTCAACTTAGCACTGCGAAGCATATAAGACACCTTAGAAGGAGCAGCCAAGATCTTTGTCAACTTAACCTTATCATCAGCAGCATCGATCACGCTCTGAATGTCTTCGAAAACATCAACGTTTGCGATGTTAGCATCTGTCCAATCAAGATTTGCAGTAGCCTTGTTTTCAGAAGGCATCTTGTAATCGATAGAGCCTTTCACACCGCCTTCCGGGTTGTTGTTTGCATCGAAAGTGAAAACACCCTCGTTAGACAATGCACCCAAGAAGATCATATCGATCTTAGCCTTGACCGCATTAACAACTGTCTCAACGTTGCCCCACATGAGTTTAATCAACTCATTCTTCTTAGCATCGTCAGAGATCATCTTTGAATCGAGCAAAGAAAGAACCTTGCGATACTCCTGCGTTGTCATAGGACGAGTAAGAGCATGTTTGAACACGCGGTTAGCGTATGTCTGAACACCTTCTGTACCCAAGACAGATTCCTTAGAGTTGTCACCGATGGTAGGAGCAGCGATCGTGATGTTATACTTACCAATGATTTCTTCGAAGTTGAGTCCTACGGTTGGAGTATCCCAATCCAAGAGCTGCTCAAAGAGCGCATTGTCAAATAACTGCTTGTTGAGTTTCGATACAGCATCGAAACGGAGTTGAACGTTTTTGGTCAACTCACCGAAAATTGAACTATATTCGAACTGTGCCATAGTCTTTCAACTTTTAAGAGTGAATGAAAATGATCTTAGGGTTGTTTGCGAGAACCAAACCACCTTCGCCCAACCAAGAAGCAGGGAATGAAGGAACTACGTTCTTCAATACAACCACATCATAAGCTACGTCAAGAGTGACGAGATCGTTTGCTTCGACCTTGCGATCAGCACCGAGAACTGCGTTAGGCAGATACTTAGGAGCAGGATCAACTGCTTCTACACCTTCACTTGCAGCAGTGCCACCGTCTGACTCAATGATGAATGCGTCTGCGGTTGCACCAGTAAGAGCAGATCCGAAGTCTACAACGTCATAAGACGCGTTACTGCGATCTATAGAAACAACTGTCTTGGTAGTAGTGCCGCCGATAACCTGCATCACGTC
>Ga0326512_10003539_pt1 | contig 11423 bp, 20 predicted proteins | sample 1_2617_0518_D_FD_203652 | JGI IMG/M metagenome (GOLD analysis project Ga0326512, IMG submission 203652) | Bovine rumen microbial communities from UC Davis, California, United States - 1_2617_0518 | ecosystem: Host-associated > Mammals > Digestive system > Stomach > Rumen | place: USA... | reverse complement strand
GATAAGTTCTTTCCTGATTGTACAGGAACTGTGAATCTAGTTAATCCGAAGTTCGTGGAGAAATATCTGCATCAAGATTTTCCGAAGTTAGATGACAGATCAATCAAAGTTGCTGTGCAAGCTTCTGAAAACTATGGACACGCTCGTAATATTTGCAAGTCCATGAGTTTTGCAGATCTGGCTACCTTGAACAAGATGACAGAAATTGAACTTGTTGAGCTATTCGGCTGTAAGTCTACATCTTCAGAAGCAGCTATACAGCAGGCTATCGCGAACCGCAATTTTCAGCTGTTTTGCAAAGCACTAGATAGCTATCAAGGAGATCTGAATAACGTTGTATACACATTTCTACAGACTATGATAGAACTAGAAAAGATAAAGAGTTCTAAATATTCCAATTCAAACTTGAGGGATTTTGCTAGATTCTGGAAGATTGAAGATATTTACTATATGTTTATGAATGCTTACGATCAGCTTGCTACATTGCGTAGCAATACAAGTTCAGACATATATAGTACTCTAATATACTTAGCGAGTTTGCTTACTTTTAGGGACATCCCATCACCGGAGGTGCTGCACTATGGAACTTAATTGTCAACGTACTGCGCTAGATCAATTGAGAGATCTCGCTAATATCCGCAGGCAGAGCGTGTTGATCGAAGGTCCTAAAGGTAGTGGAAAATCATATCTAGCTAAGTACTACGCTAATATGATTGAAATCTCCGATTTCGTAGAAGTGGTCCCGAAGGTAAACGAGCTGAAAGCAGCTATTGACGAAGCAGCTAACATAGATACTCCTTTAATGATATGTGTAGAGAATATTGATCTCGGAGTAATTTCAGCGTCTTACACTTTGCTCAAGATACTTGAAGAACCTTTACCTAATCTGTACATAGTAATAACATGTCGAAATGTTAAGTTGATCCCGGACACTATAGTGAGCCGGAGTGCTGTAGTATCAGTTAACTCACCAACATCTGAAGACATCGTTATGTATTCTAAGCACAAAGACGAGGGTAGCTATAAACAAGCTTGCGGAAGGACAGTGTGGAAGTGTGTTAGGACATTTTCTGATGCTGATTGTGCTATGAAAATGACAGCAGATCAATTTGCTTTCTATGATAAGTTACAAGATGCGGTAAGTTTTAATGATTCAGTATCAAACATAGTATGGAACATCAGCCATTATGGATCTAATGCCGAAGCTAATATTACTTTTGTTATATTACGGATCATGGATATACTGCACACACCCTTTGTCATCCAATGCTGCTTGTCAGCACTTGACGATCTAGCAGAAAGTAGGATAGCTCAACACGCTGTCCTTTCTAAACTTATATTTAACTTAAAATACTGTGAGTAAGGAGGAGAATCTATGTTACAGAGAGTATGGTTAGTTTACTGCTCTAGAATGGCTAACGACGGTAGCGGAGTTGTCGTAACTGCAATTCCTTTTATGACTCAGCACTCTGCTGAAGCATTTGCTGCAAGAGTAGCTGACTCTGAAGTATGTGTAGGAGAGCCTGTTGTCGAAGAGTGCAAGATACAGACCGACGGAGATCACATTGTTATCGAGGATGTTGTAGCCTGTTAGTAAGGAGGTATGTGTGGAACAACGATACATTTATAGCGGCTCATTAACTAATGCGATGGTAGATGGCCTTGTAAGACTTAAGGAAGAAGGCAAATTTCATCCTATAGATGTTCTAGTATCTCAGCTGGATAGGTCCGGCGTGAGCCAGATGATTGAGAATATCGAGAAAGGCATAGTCAGGTCTTTATTCATTGATTCGGGAGCTTACTCTGTGCACTCTCAAGGATTCGAGAAAGTGTCTAAAGGTAGATTTTCTACTTTCAATGATATGGTAGACGAGTACATCGAGTATGTTAACAGCATTGACGATAAGATCATTGCTGTAGCTCAATTCGATCACATTCCTGGTGTATTCAAGCAGCCTAAGAAACCTGAGGACTATGAAGAATCTGTACAACTATCTTGGGAGAACTATGAATATATGCTACCTAAGCTGAAAAGTCCGGAAAAGCTGCTCTTTGTATTCCATCAGGGTGAGCGATTTGAGCAACTTTCTAAGATACTTGAGTGGAGAGATTCAAATGGAAAGCCAATACAATATCTCGGAATCAGCCCTAGCAACGATAGATCGGTAAGCGACAAGGATGTTTATCTCAAAGAGGTATATGATTTCATAGAAAAGTCAAGCGTACCTAATGTCCACACTCATTTGTTTGGGTACACCTCGATGTCAGGTCTGCCTAAGTTTCCTTGGTTCAGCGCAGACTCTACTTCACACCGTCTTCGCGCTGCTTACAACAAGTGCTTCACTAACAAGTGGGGAGTTATATCATTCTCACAGACACGTGACACTAGGACGAAAGCTGATCAATACTTTCCAGCAGTCTGTGACAAAAGTACACTGCAGGAGCTCAATGACTTGATTGCATACTATGGTTACACACTTGAGCAAGTAACTAATGAATCGTCTGCACGCACTGTGATAGATATGTGCGAAACACAAAAATATGTAGACAGTCACCCTTACGCTAGATCTAACATGATTAGATCTCGCAAGCTGTTTCAACTATAGAGGATAGTTCTCATGACAGTGACTTTAGAAAACCTAGTTTACTTGTTAATTGGCATCACACTTGTGAATGTCTTCATGATCTTCTACCTAGATAGAAAGATCGGATCACTCTATGAAGAGATAGCAGTTCACAAGAGCGCAATCACTATCCTTGCTTCTGAATTCAAGGAATTGACTAATGTCACTAAACAGAGTGTTGACCAAAGCCGATCAAAAGAGTAACTTCGTGCAGAAATGAGGTTCTAGTGCCAGAATTCCTGGTCTAGGACCTTTTATATTTTTTGAAAACCAAATCATATTGATTTAGGAGGCAATCATGGCTCTTGTAGATAAAGACCACTTAACTGAACTTCGTAGCGCTGCTGAAGCAAGAACAACAGCACTCACTGGACTCGATGAAATACAGCTCAAAGCTGTAGCATATGCAATCAACACAGCATCAAATACAGGTGAAACTTCTGTAATCTTCAAGGAAGCTCTTAGAGAAAACACAGTAGCTGAACTCAAAGCTAAGGGCTACAAGATACTTGATGCAGGGTATGCAAATAAAACCAGTGTGCATCTGATCAGCTGGAAGGAATAACTTCAACATGACAGATAGACCTGTATTACAACTAAATGCGTGTATCTACGAAGATATCGCAAAGAACACAAGAGTATTTAATCTTGATCAGATAGAATACTACTTGTGGGTACGGCTAGGTGTTGATATCACCTCAGATTGCTTCATGTACGAAGCTGCTGAACTTGATAAAGTAAACGGACCAATAATCTTTTCAGATACTTTTGAGAGAAAGTCTCCGATGTGGATCAGAGTACGCACAGATAACTTGAACAAAGAGATTGGCCTTCATATATACAGACTGTCGTTCGTAGATACAGTATCAGATGACACATTCAGCTTATTTTTTGGATACATCATACAAGATGATAATCCAGCTAAGCCTTATGTGTACATGGATAGAGATGAAGATGTAGGCTGCGATCAGAAACATAATCATGCCGGGGAGGGAGCTACAAGATATGTCAATAGCACAGGAAATATATGCTAGCAAGTTATTCAAAGCTAGTAAACGGAAAGATATTATTGCACAAGGATTGATTGATCCTAGAAACTTAGGATTAGTCACACAGCTAGCTGAGGATCTAGATGAAGAGTACGAAGATCTAGCTCAGCCAGTAGTAGAGCCTGAAGCCGACAGTGCAGCAAAAGATGTTGACGAAGATGTAGAGGATGAACTTCCTGCTAGTCTAGACGCAGGTCTCGATGATGATTTTTCACCGAAGGATAATCTTGTACACACTGATGCATTACCTGCACAGCCGTCTGAAAGTTCTTCGAAGACTTCGACATCTGATGAAAGTGCACCTAGCAAAGACGATACTTCTGATCTTCCTCCTAAACCTGATTTCACTCCCGATAGCAATGAGTCTGAGAACAGTGATACACAGGACCAGATAGCAGAAAGCACTCGCATAGATGCTTGTAGCCGCATTGATACGGCGGTCATCAAAGGGTCGTTAAACAATCAAGCTGACACAGCAGGAGTTAACAGAGTACTTACAAAAGATTCGGAACTCTGGATCTACTACAATGATGATATCAATCTCAATAATGTGATGACTCAGGTCATTGAGTACTTGAACGCTTCCGGCGAAACATATCTTGAGTTTAACAGATTAGCCAGATCTGATAACGCAATGGTGTTTGTCATCAATCAAGAAGCACAGCCAGTGAAGCCGATTGAGAGTGTACAAGCCTCTAGCAAGTCAAGCAGAGTTCAGCCCATTTCACCAACGGGCGATGCTCATCTAAACGCAGTAGGTCCCGGACCATATCGCAGTACAACTGTTGACGACAACACAATTGTTAATAAGATCAAACAGTACTATAAGAAGACAGAAGATGAAGATGCAAAAAAGAAAGTACGCGATGTGCTCAGGAAGGGACAAGGAATTGAAATCACTTTCACTGATGATAGCACACTTGAGTTGACTAAAGAAGATATTGACTCAGGTAAGTACATAGAACTTATCGAAAGAGAGATGTTTTCAGATTTCCCGTATACTGCTGATTCAGGCAAGTCGTTTAAGGACATTTTTGATCCTATGCTGAAGAAATAGCAGATGCCAGTGGGCCTGCATCTTGTACAATGACATGATCAACCACAAGTGATCAGTCAAGGAGGAAGAAGTCAGTATGCTCTTCGCAAGAGTATGATGATCTGGATGAGTATCTGAGATCCATGGCACAGATGGATTTTGAATCTGGCCATCCGTTTGACTCAGATGATTTTGACGAGTTCAAGGGAATATGCAGCGAAGACGGCTATGATGTAACAACAAAAGATTTTGATAAGCCTACATGGAGTAATTAAAATGAAGCGAATGATAAGATGTTCTCAAGAAGTAACTAACAATCAGTTGAACGATCTATTCAAAAAAATTGATTGGGATGATGTAGATTATGCCGATAGGTTGATAGATCGCACTATAAAGAAGGAACTAGGTGTAACTCAAGTATTCGATCAAGCTAAGTATATCAATATGCTTGACCCTGATACGAGATACGAGCTTATGAACCTTCTATCCGACCCTAAGGCGATTCATGCACGACGCATAAAGAACAGGAAAAAATCATCTAAGACATCTTCTACAAAATGCATTCTTGATGTAGTTTATGAAGATTATCCTGATGGAAACATTGTTGAGGATGAATTTGAAGGATCATCACGCCTCGATGCGCTTAAGCATATGGTAGACAACATGCTCATCTATGTTGACCGTGCACAGATAGAAGATGATGCTATGACTGCCGAAGATATAATCCAGTCCCTTGAAGAGCGCAACGGAGATGGTTGCGATTTCATAATTAAGCTCACAGATGCATCGACGCATGAAGTCCTGATGGATTACACAGATAGCTATGATACAGATATGCTGTCGGATTAAAGTCAATCACGCAGTTAATAATCCCCTAAGAGGTGACACATGAAACGCTATTATAGAGGAACAGCTTCGAGTGATCAATCATACGATCAAGTGCTTAGTCAGCTAAAGCGAGCAATTGCTCGACATGACGATAAGTTACTTCAGCAGCTTCAGAAATCTCCTTGGTATGATGATGCCATCGCAGAGATAAGAAACTGCATGAAGATATCCGCAGAGGACGAGGAATGGCTTGATCTCGAGCCGGTTGAGTGCTCGTCAGATCAAAGAGAATCATATTGGTACTACGGAGGTGCCGAACCTTATTTGATTGCATATGAATCAACGGGTTGGGTTGTATACGACAACTACTCAACAAAAGTAGCTGGACCGTTTGAATCATGGGCTTACGCAGAGTACTGGTGCGATACAACTAACGAAGATTAGTTAAACTAAATGGAGGTCAGTAATGAAACGAGTAATAGTTGCAAGTAGGTATTCTGATAGCGCTGATAAGAACCTCAAGTGGTTGGGCATGTATGGCGAAGCACTCGGCAAGGTAGCAAAGGCAAGATCGGACGAGGAGTGGAGAGACGCGTTGTCCGGATTGGGTCTATGGACAAATCATGTTAAAAGTAAGCATGATGCAGTAAAGGGTCTCATCGATAACATTGAATTTATGGCAAGTGAGTATCTCGCAGAAGCTAATTCAGCTTCAATGTTACCTGTAGTTGAAGACGATGTTACATCTTATCTTAAGCAGCTGGGCTATCCGATGACAACAACTGCTCCTTCAGACGGGCATGAAGTAGCTTACCTGATACTTCCGTCAGCTGAATGTGATATCGACGATCTCCGAAGGGTTGCATCGGCCATTGCAAAGAATTTCAATGTTAAGCCTGACACCGGAGCAATCGGCGGGTCTTGGACATCATACGAGTTTGACATACACGGAGTTAAGTTCCGTGTTGAGCTTGATCGCGATGGAGCACTTGTGCTTCAGTTTTAATGAGGAGGATACTTAATGAAAAGAGTGATAATACGTGCGGCTAGCGAGCACTTCAGCGGTGATTGGGATGAAATCAAAGAGTACGCAAAGACAACTTCGAGAGATTCGATCAATTTCGCATCTCCGCAGATCTGGTCAATACAGTTGACTAAAGATGATGGCTTCCGTTTAACATATGATACTGAAGTACTTGTACTTGCCACTACATATGCTGAAGCTAAGCAGAAAGCTGATTATCTAGCGGAGTCTTGGGGATATGATCCTAAACGGACCGCAGTTCAGTTCCAGTATGCCCCCGCAGACATGTGGGCTAAGAACAAAGTAGAACTTGAAGGCCCGGTAGCGTATATCGAATTATAGAGTGTTAACACATAAAAGTTTCCAAATCCTAATTCTATCGATTCTCTTGACATTATTTATGATGAGGACAAAGGAAGGTTTTATACAAAGTATCGTCTTTTTGCAGACAGATGCAAAGAGCTTGCCAAGACAATCAATCCTTCTGGATATGGACGCAGCGATTATTCAACTCTTAAAATAAGAGACGGGTTACGCAATGTGGAATACAACTTCCCTTATGGATGGAAACAAAATGTACATACTTCAAGATAGGTGAAAGTTAACTGAAAGGAGCGTTATTTTGAAACGAGTAATAAGGTCAGATGATTTTCTGAGTGACGAATACAAAGAGATACTCAGAAGAGCAGATACAAGTGATTGGGCACAGATGCAGACTGAGCGTCAGCAAGACGAAATAGATAGAGCTGGCGGATACGATCGCTATCTTCGCAAAGAGCATGATCGTGCGCGTAAGATAACTAGCGCAATCAGACCGTTCAAGACCAAGTATGAGGTGCACTGGATTAGCCCTGACGGAAAAGATTGCTTACTCGGAGGATCCAATGATCTGGAAGAAGCCAACGAAATCGCATGCGAGCAGGCTAAGGAGATCTTCGAGAGTCCGTTTGAAACTAATGAGAGGAAGTTTCATTTCCTTCAGGAGCTCTATGTTGTAGAGCTACCTTCAGAAAAAGATGCAATGCTCACAGACACTGAAGACTACATTGACAACTTGATGTCGGAGATCGACAGCCGCATGTAAAAAATACTCTTTGCGAATCGTTATCGTGTCGAAATAAATTAAAATAAATTATCATCTTATTCTGATGATGTCATCGAGTTAGCTCAGTCATACTTAGACGAAACCGAAGATGTAACTTCGTACCTCATCGAAGATGACGATTATGTACCGTACACTTCGGACGAAGAGACTCGCGAGTTGTATCTATCATATGTAGAAGCCGGAGAAGATGAAGAACTCTTTAGCTCTACTCGCGGATTCGACACAATATGTGATGCCTTGAGGATAAAAGAAAAGTACTTATAAGCTATCTGCACACATGCCGCATTTGTCGATTCAACAATTGACAGGTGCGGATCGTTATATGATTGTGCAGAGGTAACACTTATGAAGAAGTGTATAGAAATACAGAAAGCGTAAGAAAAGTGAAAAGAGTAATAACACCTCAAGATAGTCCGCAAACTTTGGAAATAAACATACAGGTCAACCATACAGCTAATATTGAAGCTACAGTTATCAATCCCGTATCAGTAGACGACACTCTAGACGATTCTGCAATGTCTGATTATCAGGTGTTCATTGAAAACTTGTGGTCAACAATTTCGTATTATGGATTTCAGCTGCTGAAGATAAAAGAAAGCAAATCTTTTCCGTATACTTCTAAGTATGTCTGGTTGGCTTATGCACATGATGTAAAATCCGGAAGCATCCCGTTACTTATTAAGTTACGCGTTTCTGATCATATTCAGAATTTTAGCAAGCAGCGAAAGATGGAGTTAGCTAGGCAAACACGACAAGAAGCGGATCAATTGAAACAGCCTACTATGAAGAAAACGCAGAAATACAAAGCTCAAGAGATAATTGTCAACAATCGTCAATTCAGTACTTATGAAGAAGCACTCAATGCCGCAGACGCAATGATCCACAAGTGGTTAGAAATGATGAATGTAGATGTTTCAGAATACGAAGAGCCGCTAGGTGAGTGGTAACCGAAAATTGTATAAGCTGTCTGCACGCATATGCCGCATCTGTTGAGTACTAAATCGACAGGTGCGGATCGTTATATTACTAGGTAATAAAACCTTCAATAACAATGTGTACTCAATCCTGAGGAAGATCAAATGAAGAAATATGTGAGATCTGCAACGAAGTTAACAGATACTGAGAAGCTCTACAAACTTATTGACTTCCTGAAGCATGAAGGAGTGAGTGACTGGACAATGCTTGATTTCTTGCTATATAACATGTCTTCTCAAGAAGGCATTGAAAAGATGAAAGAGCTTGCAGAACAGTGCGATGTAGACGTAGAAGAATTTTGGGACAGTATAGGCTGAACGACACACAAGTACTATTAAGGAGGTATTACTTATGGATTATGTAGTAACAGTTAATTTTGGCGGATTCATCGGCGCCGACGTTGAATACGAAGTGTCCGCAGACTCAGAAGAGGAAGCTGAAGAGGCATCACTTGAGGCAGCAGCTGAGGACCTCACAGTTGACGATATAGTTGATGAAGGTGACGGTAATTGGACAGTTACCGTTGGTTTTGCAGGCATGGTCGGTGTAGGGAACGATTATGATGTTACCGGTGACGACGAAGACGAGGCTAGCGAAGCTGCAATCGAAGAGGCTAAGTGGGATCTTGAAGTTGATTCCGTTGAAGAGGCTTAATCTTCCGCTGAATCGTCATGCTCTCAAAGAGGAATAAGTTATGAAACGAGTAGTACGCCAGTTTGACGATCTAATCAAGATCTGGCGCATAACTGTGGATGTTTCATATAGTCTTGAGTATGATGTTGCTGCATCTATAATGCCGCTGCGTAGGGCTGATGGATCCTACGATCAGGTAGCCCTTGCGGAGTATGATGAATTCATAATAGAGGCTCTAGAAGTATTTACAGCACATGATTTCGTCATACTAGAAGAGGCTGAAAGCCCTAATTCTAAGTCAGCATACTATTCGCTTGTTAAGAAAGCAGATGTTGACAACTACAATTATAAGTTTGTGTTATTCATCCGGCTTTCAGATCACTTTAATAATAGACATACCCGTTCGCAGAAGATGCAATTCTATGACGATAAAGCACAGCAGCTTAAGCAGCCTACTTCAAAGAAGCATCAGACTTGGAAGCTCAAAGAGATAACTGTCAATGGTGCAATATTCGACAGTTATGACGCAGCCTTGCGCGAAATTGATCGTAGACTTTCGCAGTATGGCTGATCTCTCATTAGAGCGTATCCGGTGAGGATCGTTATAACCTTCAATAACAATGGTAATCGAAATGAACAGGAGGTACGCTAGGATGAAGCGAGTAATCGCAACTACTCAGCCAGAACAATTTTCCGAAGACCATTATCGTCTCTTTCAAGATGTCAAAGACTTTGTAGAAGGTAGACGCGGACAGCGCAAGTTCTCAAAGCTAGAGCTGGACGGAATCTATCTAGAAAGACATTCCATACAGTCACTGATCAACAATTACATCAGATATTTCAATCGAAATGTATCTGATTACGGCAATGGATTTGAAGCGGACTGGGATCCAGATGATTGGATGTACATACTCTACAAGAACGGTAGGGTCAGAACGATCAATCCCGAAGAAGACGAAGGCACCAGAAAGATAAGCGTTGACAACATAGATTCTATTATACTAGATGGTAGTTGGGGAACGGCTTTCGCAGGACCGTCAATCACTGTAGAAGATTACACAGTATATGAAGATATACCTGATTTCAGAATTGAGTTCATGTAATCAAAATTCTACGGAGGACTGAATGAAGAAATATATAAGATCTACAAGGACTTTATCAGACGCTGAAAAGCTACACAAACTTGTTTACTTCTTGAGGGATGAGGGAGTAAGCTACTGGACAATGCTTGATTTTCTACTGTCTGAGATGTCTTCTCAAGAGGGCATTGAAAAGATGAAAGAGCTCGCTGCACAGTGCGATGTAGACTTGGAGGAATTCTGGGACAGCATAGGCTGAATATATGCTAAGGAGGATAACTAAATGAAAAGAATGGTTAAATCAAGCAGAATGGTCGCAGCTGCAAGCGACCGCATAGCTGAGATTGAAAACCGTATCAAAGACCTTGAAGATTTCATACGTGATGCAAGATACCAGGATGTTGATCCTGAAGAACTTATCGATGCTCAGGTCGAGTTAGCTGCGCTCAAAGAACAGCTGAACTTTGCTTGGCAGGATGATGAAGCAGAGTACAATTACGCAGTTCAGCAGCAGGAGTTCAATCCAGACGGTAGCTTAAAGTTCTATGGATCTACAGACATTAAGGCAGCAACCGGTGATATAGTAATATACTGTCAGTATCTTCAGGAGGACGCGGGTCAAGATGTCGGAATACGTTCAATGACTGTAACACGTCCATCACTCAAAGATGCACTTGTTGAAATGCTAGATCATATCGAACTTGGATCACTCAACATTGAGTATGACGAACTCGACGATTACAGTGATGAAGATCTTATTGAGCGTATCGAGTATGTCAACAGTGAGGGTCCTGACTACATTCTCTATCTTGAGAATAAGACCACTAAGGAAGTTTACATCGATACGAGCTATCCTGAAGAGAACTACTGATCGTTACATATACTATCAGGAGATTATCAACATGAAACGAGTTATCGCGACAGATCGTATAGTAATCATCTATCTGACATAATTTCAAAGATAACTAACATCTTCATATGTGATGATGCTACTCTCATTCCATCTGCGATTCATAGTGACCACCCGTATAGCGAGTAACAGTATGTAGCGTTCCAAAGTTACTTTTGTA
>Ga0326512_10003538_pt1 | contig 11425 bp, 18 predicted proteins | sample 1_2617_0518_D_FD_203652 | JGI IMG/M metagenome (GOLD analysis project Ga0326512, IMG submission 203652) | Bovine rumen microbial communities from UC Davis, California, United States - 1_2617_0518 | ecosystem: Host-associated > Mammals > Digestive system > Stomach > Rumen | place: USA... | reverse complement strand
CAGTCCCATGCTGTCACCGATGTCATGCCTAAGAAGGGCAGGTCCAGAGGACAGAAGAAGGAAGAACTGAAGGAAGACCCGGTGCAGACCGCTGCGGAAAAGATCGCAGACGGACGTGACGCAGTCCCGTTTGACGAAGCGGTAAAGGCCGCAGACGCACCCGCACAGACCACGGACGCACCCGCACAGGACGCAGAACCGGAGAAGCGGGAACGGAAACCCCGGTCCGTGGAACCGTCCAACGTGTGCCAGCAGGACAGCTACTTCCATATCATCAGCACTGACAACTATGTGATGGTCCATGCCGGGGACCCGATCCCTGCGGACGCAGAGCAGGTCACCAAAGAACAGTTCGTGGAAGGTGCAAAGCGTATCGCAGCTGAGTCCGCACCCGCAGTCCCGGCAGAACTGACCGCACCCACCACCAGAAGACGCAGAAGATAAGAGAGGAGAGACAGAACTATGGCAGTAGATTTCAGCAGATTCAAAGAGAAGTTATCCGCATCGGACATCAAGAAGATGGAAGACCAGTACAAGGCTGGCGGCAACAGGTCGGATATCCCGTCCGGGACCTACCCGGTCCAGCTGTCCCGCATGGAAGTCAAGGACAACAACTTTGGCGGGGAGAACATGAACATTTCCTTTAAGATCACGGACGGTGACCGGAAGGGACAGCTGATCTTCTATAACGGGTCCTTTAACAACAAGATTGATTCCGGTTTCCGTGCAACGGCACGTCTGATCAGTGAGATGACCGGGGGTGATCTGGATGAAGATTCCGTCCTGTTCAACATCACCAAGGAAGACCATGATGCCGTTGCGGACTATCTGGAAGCAGTGGGTGAGCTGCTGAAGGGTGCCTATGAATGGGATCTGAAGTATGAGGTGGTGGAGCAGACCAAGATCAATCCCACTACGGGCAAGCCTTACGGACCCAACAGGTTTTTCAGTATCACTGATGTGTATGACATCTGACATGATCCCAGTGGTGGTCAGAAATGACCACCACTGACCCGGAAGGGGTGATAACTATTCTGTTCTATGATTTTGAGGTAACAGCCTATGACTGGATGACGGTCATGATCGACCCTTTTAAACCGGAAGTCATCACGCTGGTAAATGACCCGGAAGGTCTGTGCAAGGTCTATGACGAACACCAGAAGGATATCTGGGTGGGGTACAACAATAAGCACTATGACCAGTATGTGATGAAGGGCATCATGCTGGGACTGGACCCCAAGAAGATCAATGACTGGATAATCGTGGACGGCAAGGAAGGGTGGCAGTATTCGGATGCGTTCCGGGACATCCCCATGATCAACTATGACGTGATGCCTAATCCACCAGTGGGTCTGAAGACTCTGGAAGGTTTCATGGGCAGTGACATCCGGGAAACGGAAACACCGTTCGATATTGACCGACCACTGACCAGAGAAGAAATAGACGGGATGCTGTTTTACTGCCAGCATGACGTGGAAGAAACCATCAAGGTATTTGTGGAAAAGATTGATGATTTCCATGCCATGAAGGGCATCATTGATGCGTTCCCGGCACAGGTGGACCTGCGGAACATCGGTGACAGTTCTGCCCGTATCACGGCAAAGGTCCTTGGGTGTCAGAAGACGGACCGCACGGACGAATTTGACTGGTTTTACCTTCCCTGTCTGCGGATCCAGAAGTACCGTCAGGTGGTGGACTGGTTTGAGGAACAGCGCAGGTACATCCATGACAAGCTGCAGGAAACGGAAAAACAGCATCAGGCGATAATCATCAACGATTTCTACAAACGGAAACTGACCGTGGACGTGGCAGGTGTCCCGCACACTTTTGGTTTCGGTGGACTTCACGGTGCCGCTGACCACCCGGTCCACTACAAAGGTCAGATACTGCACGTTGACGTGAACAACTACTACCCAAGTATTTTGATAGCTTGGGATCTGGTCACCCGGTCCGCATCCAATGACAACTATGCAGAGGTGTACAAGACCAGAAAGGCACTGAAGCTGAAGCAACAGGCAGCGAAAACGAAAGAGGAACGGTCCCAGTGGAAAAAGGCACAGCTGCCGTATAAGAAGATGCTAAACGCACTGTCCGGTGCCATGAAGGATAAGACCAACCCGGCATATGACCCACGGAACAACAACGTGATGTGCATCAACGGTCAGCTGATGCTGCTTGACTTGATCGAACATCTGGAAGTGATACCCGGTTTCCAACTGATCCAGTCCAACACCGATGGTCTGATAATCTGGGTGCCTGACACGCAGGAATCTTTTGATCTGGTGGACGATATCTGCTATGACTGGGAGTCCCGGTGCAGTACGGCAAAGTGTGAAGTCCTGCTGGCACTGGACCGTATCAGTGAGATATGGCAGAAGGACGTTAACAACTACCTGTGGAAAGGTCCAGACGGAAGCGTGGAACGTATCGGTGCATACGTCAAGGGACTGTCCCGGATAGACAATGACCTGCCGATAATCAACCGTGCAATGGTTGAATACATGGTGTCAGGCACACCCGTGGAACAGACCATCATGGACTGTGACGAACTGCTGCAGTTCCAGAAGGTGGTGAAATTATCCAGTAAGTACCACCACGTTGAACACGAACACTGCGAACCTGTGAAGGTGTTCAAAGGCCGCAGGTCTTTCATGGAGTATCCCACCACCGTGACCTACAGTTATAAGTCTTACAGGGTGTTTGCGTCACTGGATCCCATGGACGGGCGGCTGCTGAAGGTGAAGGTAGGTAAGAAGGGTGAGAAGTTCGGTAACACACCGGACCACTGCTGGATAGATAATTCCGACATGACCGGGAAGACCGTCCCGGAGAAACTGGACCGTGGGTGGTATGTGGAACAGGCAAAGAAGCGTCTGAAAGATTTTGGGGTGACGGTATGAGTAAGATTACATGGTTAGATCCCATGAAACAGGACGAAACCGCAGAGGATCCGCACTTCCAGGTGACACTGAAGGGTGGAGAAGATTTTTTCGTGGACCAGTGGACCATGACCATTGACCTGACGGAGATGTGTTCCGCAGCAGGTAAGCGGGTGAAGGATTATGACGTGGACAAGGGGTGTGAGTTCTACCGGGTGTACCTGCCTGTCCCCAGATTCAGAAAGGCACTGAAACTCATCATCAAACACGGGGAACCTGATCTGGTGGAACAGGTCCAGTGGTATCTGGATGAGCATTTCTCCAAGTGGGGCAAGGAATTTGGAAAACTGAGGTGCTGACGATGTGGCAGGGAAACAGTGATATCTTCCGGGCATACTTTTACGGGAATGACACCGGGGACGGCAAATCACCCAAGCGTGGGTCCAAGGTGAAGGATGCGGAAGGGTACAAGTGGGATGATGTCAGTGGTGCCAGCTGTTTCGGGGCTGTTCTGAAATCAGACGTGGTGGATATCAGTTTCGATTCCAAAGAGATGTATGAAGCATTTCTGGATATGGCTGAAGCGAACCAGTGGAAGTGCCTTGCGCTTCCGTCACCCCACGGTGGGCACACCTACTGGAAGAAAGGACGCATCAGGCGTGGCGGCAAGGACCGCAAACTGGCAGTGGGTCTGGTGGCAGACATCCACCACGGCAGCACCTACATCCCGTTAAGGGTACACGGTCAGGACCGCTTCCCACCGGACTACGACATCCTGCCGGGGGAACAGTATCAGGAAGTCCCGGAAGAACTGCTGCCCGTGTCCACCAACATGGTCCTGTGGCAGCAGACGGACGGGGACGGCAGGAACGATGACCTGTACGGGTACATCTTGGTACTGCAGACGCTGAACATCCCGGTGGAAGTCATCAGACGGATCCTGAGAAACACCAACCAGTATGTCTTTCGGGACAAACTGGGTGCCGATGAACTGGAAGTGATACTGCGGGATGAAGCGTTCCTGCATCCGACATTCTTTGACGAAGACAACAAATTTCAGTTTGCGGAATTTGCAGAATATTTGCGTGACCATCACCATGTGGTCCGTATCGGTGGACAGTTGCATATTTATGCAGACGGTGTATACATCCCCGGATACCGTGAGATAGAAACGGACATGATCCGCACCATCCCACAACTGCGGGACACCCAGAGGAAGGAAACACTTAAGTATCTGGAATTGATCGCAGAGGACCGGGAACCTGCTGACGCAAGGTATCTGGCATTTGCAAATGGTCTGTATGACATCGTCACGGGCACCATGATACCGCCCACACATGACCTTGTGGTGACAAATCGCATCCCGTGGAACTATGACCCGTCTGCGTACTCTGGAGTGGCTGAGAAGACCCTGTGGAAGCTGTCATGCGGTGATGATTCCATCCGGGCACTGCTGGAAGAATGCATCGGATACTGTTTCTATCGCAGGAACGAGTTGGGCAAGGCATTTATCCTGACCGGGGACAGGTCCAATGGTAAGTCCACTTACTTGGAAGTGGTGAAGTGTCTGCTGGGTGAAGGGAACATATCCGCACTGGACCTTAAGGAACTGGGGGACCGTTTCAGCACAGCAATGCTGTTCGGCAAACTGGCGAACATCGGTGACGATATCGGTGACGATTTCCTGCAGGGCACACAGGTCGCAATGTTCAAAAAAATCTGCACGGGCAACCGTATCAAGGCAGAACGCAAGGGACAGGACCCGTTTGAGTTTAACCCGCACGTCAAGATGCTGTTCAGTGCCAACGACATCCCAAGGATGCGTGACAAAACTGGTGCGGTCCTGCGGAGACTGGTCATAATCCCGTTCAACGCAGTGTTCAGTGATACAGACCCTGACTATGACCCGTTTATCAAGTACAAACTGTGCCAACGGGATTCCATGGAATACCTGATCCGGGTGGGTGTGGAAGGTCTGCTGCGGGTACTGGCGAAAAACCGCTTCACCAGTTCAGAGAAGGTGGAGATGGAACTGACGGAGTACGAGGAAGAAAACAATCCGATTGTGGCATTTATCCATGATTCGGACCCGGATGAGATATACAACCAGCCTACCAGTGAGGTCTACCGCAGGTATCAGGTCTTCTGCGCTGACGCTGCCATGCAGCCTATGTCCAAGATCGTATTCAGTAAGCAGATGGTAAAACGGTTAAAACTTGAGGTAGTTCAAAGGAAAATCGGTGGAAAAAACCACAGAATCTTTGTGAAAGGACGGTAATTCATATGATTTCTGTAACGAATCCAGAAGTATTCGGATGGAAAGCAGCTATCCGTGGGATGCGGAACCCAATGAACAGCTGGGACAAGTCCGACAGTTTTGAAGATCAGGGTGATTTCATCATCGGTCCGAATGACATGAAACTGATGTGGCAGCTGATCCGGTCCGGTGCGGAACACCGGAAGTTCCTGCGGATGATCCACGCACAGATGGACGTTACCGCACCACTGTACTGGTGGAAGGAATTTGACACCTATAAGGTGGGCACGGTGGCGAACAGCTGCAGTACGATGCACAAGATCCATTCCAAGGTGTTCGTTCTGGATGACTTCAGCCACGAACACCTGACCGGAAAGTCACTGGAAGTCCTGCAGTCCACCATTGACCGTCTGAACTTCTGCCGGGAAGTATACCTTAAGGATAAGGACAAGGACCTGTGGTGGCAGATGATCCAGCTGTTACCCAGTTCGTATAACCAGAAACGCACCATTGATATGAATTATGAGGTGTGCCGCATCATCATCCACCAGCGCACCGGGCACAAACTGGACGAATGGAACCAGTTCGTGGACGCACTGAAGAATCTGGACTACATGGGGGACCTGTGGCAGTGAGTGCTGGTGTAATCGGTGTGGTGGTGGGTGCCGTCATCGGCGGCACTGCAGCGTGGATGGTCGGATGGTCAGACGGGTGGGACGGTGCCTGTGACACCATTCTGAAGAATCTGGAACAGCTTAACGGTGACGATTCCCTGACAGTTAACCTGATCAGGGAGATCGTTACGAATCTGAAAGGTGGAGACAATGACGAATCTTGAAGCGGCAGACGAACTGGAACGTATTTCCAGAGTATGCACCACAACTAAGTTATCCATCGCAGCCATGATGGGTGCGAACCTGTTACGGGCACAGCAGGATACCAAGGACGGGGCAGTGAAGCATGACTGCCCCACCTGTAAGCACCGGGACAGGATGCCGGGGATGTACCCGTGTGACGGGTGCAGCAGTGATCACGATAAGTGGGAAGGACGGTAAGACATGGCTGAGTTTGACAGGGGTGTTATTTTCAAAGAGCAGGAAGTCATTGTGAAGCACATCCTGTACACGGACTGGACAACCAATACCGTGTCAATGGGCGAGTTGGTCAGGTGTAAGGACTGCAAACATAAGTCCATGGAAGATAACGTGTGGGCGTGTCCATTCGGACTTCCCGGTGGTCCTGAGTTTTTCTGTGGCTATGGGGGCGAACGGATGGACGGTGAACAGGCATGATGGAAAAAGACAGGCTGATTGAACTGGATGCGGCAGTGGATGCTTTATGGCATTCGATTGAATGCGAGAATGGTGGAGAACTACAGTCATATGCCGAGGCGGTGGTTGGAGATGCAGAGGACGCATTAAAAGCACTTCCATCACCACAGCTCAACCTGTCCGAAGCGTACAGCAAGGCAGTATTTACATGGCTGATGAATTATCAGATAAGGACGGCAGAACTGAAGGGAAGATATACCCCGTATGAAGTCCTGTCGTGGGTGATAAATGACTGGAGGAAAGAGAATGGATGACACCATTAGTAGACAGTGGCTTATGGAGTGTGTCGAAGAGGGATGGATAAAATTCGACACACAGGAAGATGAAAACCGATTCGTGCATCTGATTAGGGACATTGCACCGTCCGCACAGCGGTTGCTCGAAGATGGTACGCTCATCGTAAAAGTCCCGAACTTGTCTGCGGTTCGCCGTGTGATCGTTGATGAGGAAAACTCCCAGTACTGCAAGACATTTTATCAGGACGGTGATGAGGATGAATGACATCTGTGAAGAGTGCCGCCTTTATGGCGATGATTACAGCTATGACAAGGACGGTGACATCGTGCGTAATTGCTATGATTGCCCGATGAATCCCGATGGGGATGCATGGATGAGGAGGCGTGATAATGAAGAAGCTGATTGAACTGGATGCGGCATTAAGTGCCATCGGGGAAGTACCTACTTACAACGATGGTATGGTTTTTGAGGCACTGAGTCATGCACAGCGAGATGTGGAACTTTTGCCGACCGTGGATGCCGCCCCGGTAAGGCATGGACAGTGGAAACGACATTATTGCGAGGATGATGGTCTCCCTGACGGGTGGCAGTGTACTGCTTGCGGAGAATGGTATTATTTCGGGGAAAATAAACCGAACTACTGCCCGAACTGTGGAGCACGGATGGACGGGAAGGACGGGAAGGACGGTGACAATGAAACTGATTGATGCGGATGCGCTGATTAAAAACCTTGTATCCATCAAAGATTTGCGCACACTGTCAACAAAAACAATCGGGGAGGCAATCGAAAAAACCCCGACCGTGGATGCTGTTGAGGTTGTACGGTGCCGGGAATGCCGATGGTGCAATATGGGAGAGTGTGAGCATAAGTTTGGGCTTCTCGTGTCCAATGACGAAAACTATTGCAGTTACGGGGAAAGGGATGTTGACATATGAGGTTGGTTGATGGAGACGAATTGCTTACGGCGTTTCCAGTTGACGATGAGCCGATGCTGACAAAATCATGCGTCCGCATGACAATACGGCAAATGCCGACCGTGGATGCTGTCCCGGTAAGGCATGGACGATGGACAGATAAAGATGGCGGCATAGCCACTTGTTCCGTCTGCGGCGATAGATGGGGGGTATGGAGCGTGATGCAGTATTGCCCATCATGTGGAGCACGGATGGACGGGAAGGACGGTGAAAATGGTTGAATACTACGAACTGACCCTTACCCACATGGTGCAGGATGATACAGGACATCACTATCACATTGAACAGCCTATCACTGTAACGTGTTTTATAAGTCCGCTTGCAGAAAAATATGGTGATTTTGACAAGTTCGTGACGATCGGCGAAATGTGCCGCAAACTACAGGAATACTGTAAGAGAGGTGACCAGACATGATCCCTAAATACCATGTGGGCAACGGTTTACTGGACATCTATGCCGGGACACAGGATGACAACGGTAACTGGGTCCACTTTTCCAAGGTCACTGACGATGCCAGACGTGCCACCATGAAGTGGAAAAAGGACATGATGCTGGAACACGATCAGGTCCAGTCCCGTGAACGGTACGTCTTCCGGGACGGCACCCGGTTAACAGTGGAGTATCATCTGGAACAGGCACAGATGTAATCAGGACAGGGTGCGTGGGAGTACCGCAGGTGTTCGCACCTTGTCGTGGGTTGTGGGCGGTACATGGCACGGATAACAGGGAAAAAATCATGGCTTGCCGTGCCGATTATGCAATTAAGGTAACACTTGACCCTTGGTAGCAGTTGGGTAACACTTCATCCGTCCCGGAAAAAACATAGCATTTATGCGGTGGTAGCGGATGGTAACACTTAAATCATAACTTCTTATATATTTTTCTTTTTAGTAATTAATTCAATTCGGAATTTGAATTTAGAATCGGTAAAAATAATAATATATATAGTAGTTTATCTGTTACTACTGGGACGGTTGTGTAAAAAACACCCTGTCAGACCGCATAAACACTGGATTTTTTAGGGTAGCACTTGACACTTTTTTATCTGCTACCCAAGTGTTACCAACTGCTACCTTCCGCTACCTTCCGTTACCCGGACCGTATGAGAGGACAAAACATGACCGCAGAACAGTATTTACAACAGATACAGATACTTGATGTCCAGATCCAGCAGGACATTGAACAGCTGGACGAACTTAAGAACCGTGCAAAGGGTGTGACTGCAATCAGGTACGATAAGGACAAGGTCCAGATATCCCCGTCAGACCGTCTGTGCAGTGATGTCTGCAGCATAGTCACGCTTGATGACCGCATCACGGCAGAGATAGACAAACTGTGTGACGCAAAACAGCTGATAATCAAGCAGATACGGGGATTAAAGGACGCAGTCTATATCCAGATCCTGTACAAAGTCTATGTACAGTACAAGACCTTAAAGGTGGCAGGTATGGAGATCGGCATCAGCTACACCACCGTTTTACAGAAACACCGGGATGCACTGGCGCAGTTTGCATCCATGTATGACCTGATTGATGTCATCTGATGTTAGTTGATGTACGTTAACTGACGCTTATGTTGTTACCTGATGTTGTGTGCAGTATGATTAACGTGGTAAGTGATACCTACTGGTATCACTTACTTTTGTATTCTGACGGAAAGGGGGTTGTCTGTGCTTACAGAACGAAAGAAACGATTTGCGCTGGAATACATGAAGGACGCTAATGCGACACAGGCAGCTATCCGGGCAGGATACACAGAAAGAACTGCATACGCACAAGGATGCAGACTGTTAAAAGACGCTGAAGTTTCGACACTTATAAAGAAAGAGCGGGAAAGACACAAGTCCGAGTCCATTGCGACCGCTGACGAAATCATGCAGTACCTTACGTCCGTGGTCCGTGGAGAGTCCCGGTCTGAGGTGGTCACAGTTGAGATGATCGGTGACGGGTGTTCTGAAGCACGGAAGATCCAGAAAGCACCTGATGAGAAAGAGCGGATCCGGGCGGCAGAAACTCTGGCAAAGCTGTTTGGAATCGGCAGACAGACGAAGCTGTCCGAAATGGAACAGAAAGCACGGATCGCAAAGATGAGGAAAGAAACGGTCCGCATAGAACGTGACCTTAACGGTGGAACCGGGCAGATCAATGAGGACCTGTCCGCACTGCTGCAGCTGGTCCGTAAGGGTGTCGGTGATGATCAGGTACAGTCCTAAACAGGAACAGATTATTCTTGCGCCCTATGACCACACCATTGACTGGCTGGAAGGTACACCACGTTCCGGGAAGACCTTTGCCGCTACCCAGCGTTTCGGACTGCACGTCATGCAGTCACGGGACACGAACCATCTGGTGGTAGCGTATTCAGCAGAACAGGCATACCGCCTGATCATGGAAGGTGACGGTCACGGTCTGAAGCACCTGTTCGCAGGGTGTTGTAAGGTATCACATGATGATGAAGGTGCCCACCTTCTTGTAAACCTGCCCACGGGCATGAAGAAGATTTACTGGAAGGGTGGTGGAAAAGCAGACAGTCACAAGGCAATCACTGGTATGTCCTTGGGGTCTGTCTATTTTTGTGAGATAAACCTTCTGCACATGGACATGATACAGGAATGTCTTAGACGTACCTATGCGGCCCGTGACCGCTGGCACATTGCAGACTGCAACCCACCTGCACCGCAGGATCCTGTCATCACGGATGTCCTGCAGATACAGGACTGCCGTTTCCTTCACTGGACCTGTGCAGATAATCCGATCCTGACCGCACAGCGTCTGGAAGAAATCAAGACTGCCTGTAAAAAGTCCCCGTTCCTCTGGAAACGGGACTGGCTGGGTGAACGGTGTATACCGCAGGGTGTCATCTACTGGATGTTCGACCCACGGAAGCACGTCATCAGCAGACCACCGGAGAACTTCCGTCCCATGGAAATGTTTTTCTCTGGTGACGGTGGCACAACGGACGCAACGTCCATTTCCTGCTGGGTGATCGGTGCCATTGATAAAGGATACGGTTTTAAACCGTTCTACCAGATGATCCACATGGGTACTTGGTACTATGACGGTGGGCAGAAAGCAATGTCCACGCAAGCCAAAGAGATATGCGGCATGTTTATCCCGGCAATGCGTCATAAGACCCGGATGCGTGAGGACGCAATTTACATCGACCCTGCGTGTAAGGCACTGCGCTTGGAAATGGACAAGCTGGGATTCTACACGTCCAAGGCAGATAACAACGGTCATGACATCAAGGGCACGTCCAAGGGTCTGATGGTCGGTGTGGAGATGCTGCAGAACAGCCTGACTGAAGGACGGGTGCTTTTCATGGATGATGACCAGTTCGGCATCCTTCCCATCATCAAAGAGATAGGACTGTACTGCATGGATGACCATGGACAACCCGTTGACGCATATAACCATGCGCTGGACGAAATACGTTATGCGAATAACCATTTCTTAAAGGCGTACAGTTTGTGGGGATAAGCAATGTTTGAAAGGATAAGAAAACGTATGGCAGATTTCCTGCAGAAGACTGGTGCCAATACGGGACTGGCACATGAGTTTAAGGACATTTTTGAACTTGGTGGTGTCCCGGCATTCAATCAGTTCTATTACTTTGGGATCTTCATCTGGAAGTACCTGTATAAGGGTTTCTACAGTGCATGGCACAAAGTCCCGGCACCCACCGTTGCGGATCCGCTGGCAACCAGAAGACTGGACCGCATGGACATGGCTAAAGCCTGTTCCGCA
>Ga0326512_10003537_pt1 | contig 11431 bp, 11 predicted proteins | sample 1_2617_0518_D_FD_203652 | JGI IMG/M metagenome (GOLD analysis project Ga0326512, IMG submission 203652) | Bovine rumen microbial communities from UC Davis, California, United States - 1_2617_0518 | ecosystem: Host-associated > Mammals > Digestive system > Stomach > Rumen | place: USA... | reverse complement strand
CGATCACAGACAAAAAATATTCTGAGAAAGATTCAGAACTTATGGCTAATGCTATGGAAAACGTCAAGTGCCGTGAGGGTGTTTGTCTTTCCACGGACACGAAGCCTTTGGATTGGGAGAATGGGTCGATTCTTCTTGAGATGGACACTGGCAACGTCTTTGTATTCGACAAGGACAACATGACATGGAGAGGACTGTAAGATGGATGTAATTAGTTATGCACTTGCTAAGAGCGGTACTTCAAAGGCCGTTACCGATTACCTGGACGAGCATCTGACAAATCCGACTAATCCACCTATCGATACATCACTCAAGATTGCCGGAGCAGCCGCAGATTCCAAAGCGGTTGGAGATGCTATTGCTTCTCTCAGATTTTACATCAACGAGAATGGAGAACTAATCGAGCAGAGAGGGGGTACGGACTAATGGCAGTAGTAACTACAAACCTTGGTGTCATTACGGCGTATGGTGATGCCGTAGCCGCCGGATACACGGGTACTAAAGCCGAATGGCAAGCGTTAATGGCAAATTACGCTACCGTAGGGCAACAGGCGGCACAAGACGCACAGACGGCTTCTCAAGCGGCTCAGACTGCTACTACAAAAGCTGGCGAGGCTAGTCAGAGTGCTACAAGGGCTGAGAACGCAGCGGCATCAATCACTACTCCTGATACCACTCTCACACAGGCTGGTGTAGCCGCTGATGCCAAAGCAACTGGCGATGAGATTGCTGATTTAAAGGAAGATTTAACTCAGAAGGTATCTATTGAACAGGGAACTGCTCATGCAGGTGAGGCTCTTATTATCGGAGCAGATGGGAAAGTCACCACAGGCGAAGCGGGGGTAAGCGTTGACCCTACACTCAGCATTGAGGGCAAGGCGGCGGATGCTAAGGCGGTAGGGGATGCGTTATCAGAATTAATAACCAAAGAAGAGCATAATGATGGTAATGTCGTTAATATGGAGAATGCGATTATTAACGCAAATAAAAACCTTCAAAACGTGCCGCCAGTCATATTAAATGACGGATTATATTACAGTAATCCGTTCGTAACAACAAATACCGTAATTTTAACTTTTAAACCTGTAGACTCCGAAGGCAATGCGATCGGAATGACAAAAAACGGTCAAGCAGTGTCTGTTATTGGTGAAGATTGGGGGCAGCTTAACATCTTCGCCGTTACTGGCTTAGAAGTAGTAAAACGGTCATATCACTCATTCCACAACTACGAAATTAATTGGAAAGGCGGCAGCCCAGAGACATACATTCTTGAATCTGCACCTGACCATTGGGTTGTCAATGGGTACGCAAGAGCGGCCGATTCCAACCTTAATGTAGGACTTACGAATGGAGCATATCACGAGGAATATATCCCATATTCCGACCCGTATTACACATGGGAACCTACGGGACTACTGGAAAAATATCCATATATAACTGTAGACTCCGAAAGCAAATTCGCTGACGAGACAAAACTATATAAGTACAATGGGTATCTGTATTTTTATGATGGTGAGAAATGGGCGGAGATAGCAAATGCTGATTCCTTGGATGATCTCGATGCTTTAAAGAGTGATTTGTCCAAAAATAAAGAAGCGGTAAGCCAGTTAGTTGCGGAAATATCTAAGACTGATGGCAATGTCGTTGACACATCTGGCGCAAGCATTACATCTGGCAAAAATATAAGCGGCGTACCATCTGTCATATTGGATAATGGAGTATATTACACAAATCCATTTGTGACTACAAAAACTGTAATATTAGTATTCACGCCGAAAGATTCGGATGGCAATAGCATCCAAATGACAAAGCCTGATGGAACGGTTGTCAGAAACATCGGCGAATCGTGGGCAACTTTTAGTGTCATAACGGTATCGGATTTAGTGGTGGAAGTGCGGAATTACTCTTCGTATCATAATTACGAAATTAATTGGACGAGTGGTACGCCGCTTGAATTAGTTCTGGCCGCCCGCCCAGATCACTGGGATGTTACTGGATACGCACGAGCAACCGATTCGGATTTAAATGTTGGATTAACCAAAGGAAGTTATAACACTGAGTATATCGCATACTCAGCGCCGACATATGAGTGGGAGCCAGTTGATCTTCTCCAAAAATATCCGTATATAAGTGCGAAATCTGAGGCAGAGTTTGTAGACAGTAAAAAACTTTACAGATACAACGGCTATCTAAATTTTAACGATGGCGAAAAATGGGTAAAATTAGCGAATGTGGTAAAATCCAATTTCTTGACTATTGCCCACAAAGGATATGGAGATCCGAATATCGCTAATACCGTTCAATCTTTTGTTAATGCGGCAAACGTCGGATTTCGTGCCGTGGAAGTTGACTGTAGACAGACTTCTGACGGAGTATATGTTGCATCGCATAATGACGTTACTAACCTATATTCAGGTGGTGTTCGGCAGTCTTATACAATTAGCCAAACAGCATGGAGCGAGTTAAAAGGTAATACGGTTGACGCTAATGGATTATATCCGTTAGCTACTGTTGCACAGATATTTAACACACTCCGTCATTACGATATGGAGTATTTTGTGATTGATCTTAAAACAGGATCAAATGCGGCAATAATGGATTTGGCGAGAAGGTGCGGAGTTGCGGATCAGTTAATGCTATCTTATTACTCAATGGAATCACTGATCGCAGACATAGACGTGCTTAAAAGGTATCCAGAAGTTGCTATTAGAATTACACCGTCTGGAACGCAACAACAGTTTGACCAAATCAGAGACGCTATTCCGAATATGCTATATGCGGACATTAATATAAGCGAATCGTATAGCGTGTTAATCCCGAATGCGCTGTCTTGGCACATTCCCATATTATGTTCAGGCGTGCAAGAAAGCACAATTAAATATATGGCTCCAATTGCGGCTGGTGCGATGTCTCAAACATCACTACAGTACTCCCCGACAGATTTCCACAACATGATCGCAATGGACTATAACCAGTTCCCTGAGCTGAGTTCTGATAAGCAATCCATTAGTCTTTCTGTGAGTGGGACTACAACTGTTAGCATAACCACTACAATTGATGATGTGCCATGTTATGCTTTTGCATATAGTTCAGACATGAGCGTTTTTAAAGCGCAAATATCATCAATAGGCGTGACATCATCGTTTGTGATTACTGCCATGAATCAAGGGACTGCCGATTTAGTTGTATTCACTGCGACAGGAGAGCAACTCACGATTCCTGTGACGGTTTCATAAACATATTTGTAACTGAGTTAAAGCAGAGGTAACAGAATGAACGAACCACCTAGATTTTGTATCATAGCCAAAGGGAAAAGTATTTATAAATGTTCCAACCTCGATAAAGACGATAATTGCAAGTTACAAAAGATCAAATATTCCACTTATTCAGCACAATACTGGAATTGTCCGCTTAAAAACCAAAAGTAAAAGGATTTTGTGGCGGAATAGGTATACACTTAAAGCAAACTTTAAACGACATACCGCCCGTCACGGTCAGAATATGACGGACTTGTAAGTGTTAATTGAGGGCATCGCAAGGTGTCCTCTTTTTTATATAGACTTGGCACGTTACCATAAAACACGAAACGCACGAAAGGAAACTACGCCAATGGACGAGTATGTTAGTCGTGTGGAGTACGATGAGAGGCAGAAACGTATTGATGACGAGAACCGCCGTCAGAATCATCGTATTGACAAGTTAGAGACTATGGCAGAGCAGTTAGCGAATATGGCTGCATCCATCAAGGTTATGGCAGTCTCGATGCAAGGGATGCAAGCGGAGCAGAAAGAGCAAGGTGAGCGTCTTAAAAAGATCGAGGAAGAGCCAGCCGACAAGTGGAATAACCTTGTCAAGACAATCATTACGGTTGTTGCTACTGCATTTGCCACCTATCTTTTAGCAAAGGGGGGATTGTGATATGGATAGTAAAGAGTATTGGATTAAGTGGATTAAAGCGGCTGGAATCAGAGCGATTAAGACAGTTGCTCAGACGGCAGTTGCTCTTATCGGCACTAATGCTATCGGGATTACCGAAGTCAATTGGGTAGGCGTAGCAAGCGGAGCGGCACTTGCCGGAATCGTATCTCTGCTCACTTCCCTTGGTGGAATCCCCGAAGTGAAGATGCCCGAAGACGAATAACTGACAATTGTTAAGGCACTCACCGTAACTGGTGGGTGCTTTTTTGTTATACGGAGAAATTTTATGCTCACAGGTTATTTACCAAAATTTACTCTTCCAAACAGAGTTACAGATGACAGGCATGGTGATGGTGTTGCGATGATATGCGATGGTGTCTCCATGCTGATAGACGGATTTGAGGGCGGTGAGCCTACCAATGGCTTGAAGTCATGGCTTGCGTCCAAGGGTGTTTCCGACATCGATATTGCGGTACTTACCCACGGACATTATGACCACTATCACGGACTGCAACTCATTGAGGAAGATGAGAGATTCCATATCAAAGTCTTATACTGCTATGATCCTGAGACACTGAGTCACGGTATTGACAACACGGCTAATGGCAGAGCGGTTAAATCTGACATTGCCAATATGTATAACTTCATCCGCACTATGCAGTCTCACGGCACTAAGGTCATCTTTATCAATCATGGCGGTGAGATTAAATTTGGTGGCATTAGTTGGAAGGTCTATCGCAAGCAGCCGACTACGTTCACTCATCTTGACGGCGGTGAGGCTTATGCTTTCCTTAACGATGGCTCACTGGTGTTGTACTCGCCGGAAGTTAGATGTATCTTCGGTGGAGATGGCCCGAACGCACTCAAAGATGCCATTGCATATTTCAACGACAAGGTTGTTTTCTACGATGTCTCCCATCACGGAAATGCTTGTTCCGAGAGTAATGCTATCGCCTTGAAGAAAGCCGGATGTATCCTTGCTTGGCAGTCTTGCATCGAGAGAAATGGAGTTGGCTCTACTAATTGGACGGCTTACGGCTCTCGCAGAGTTAAGCAACAGGGCATCACGGTTTGGCAACAAAACATGGATGTTACATTCTCTGCTGGCGGTGGGAAAATCACTTTCAGACAGGGTAGCAATACTGTTACTGCTAGTATTCCTTATCAGGGGGCTACTAAAGAGGGTTGGAAACAAGGCACTAAAGGCTGGTGGTATCAGTACGCCGATGGCACTTGGGCGGTCGGTTGGGCTTGGCTCAAGAAGAACGGCAAGAGTTACTGGTTCTATTTCGACTACGAAGGATGGATGGTCACTGGCTGGCAGTACCTTATGTGGTCTAAGGGCAAGTCATGGTTCTTCTTCAACATGGCTAATGGTGCTATGCTGACTGGATGGCAGACACTTCCTTGGAGCGATGGCAAGACAGATGACTTCTATCTCGATCCCACAAACGGCAATCTTGTTTACGGTTGGCAATGGCTTGAGAAGTCGGGCAAGAAGAGTTGGTTCTACCTTGACGACAAGAACGGCAATATGCACAAGGGATGGGTGTTTGTCGATAAGTATTGGTACTTCCTTGATGACAAGGATGGACGTATGCACACTGGTTGGCTGAACAGACAGGGCTTGTTCTATCTTGAGCCTGTTTCCGGCAAGAACCAAGGTCATGCTTACAGAAATCAGACTGCGGTCATTGATGGGAAGACATGGTGCTTCGATGATAACTGCTATGCTCATGAGATTAAGACTACTGGCAACATTGCTTCTGTCAGTGGCAAACTTAATGACATTTCCGCCTCTAGGAAACAGTTTGCTATTGATATTGCCAACTATGTCCGCAAGTACGCTCCGCAGTACGGTATCAATGTCTATTCTCCTGTCATCGCACAGGCAATCCATGAGAGCGGTTGGGGAGAATCCAAGTTGTCTGCCAAGTACCACAATTACTTCGGACTCAAGTGTGGTACAAAGTGGACTGGCAAGAGTGTAAATATGTCTACTCAGGAAGAGTATTCTGCCGGAAGTCTGACTACCATTTCCGCTAATTTCCGAGTCTATGATTCGATGGAAGAGGGCGTTAAGGGCTACTTTGAGTTTATCCAGTTGCCGAGATATTCGAATCTCAAAGGTATCACAAGTCCGAGGAAGTACCTTGAGACAATCATCGCTGACGGCTATGCTACTGGCAAACAGTATGTTGACCACGTAATGAATCTCATTAATCTGTACAACCTTACGCAGTTTGATGGTGCAGTCGCTCCTACTCCTAGCAAGCCTACTACTTATGCTAATCCTGTAGTTGTACTTTTGCAGATTGCTAGTGCCGAGGTTGGATACCATGAGGGTGCTAACAACAAAAACAAGTACGGTGACGAGTTACACAAGATTCAGCCGAGTAACATGGACGCTAGTGCGGCTTGGTGCGATGCGTTCGCAGATTGGACAGTCCTCAAGATGTGCGAGGCATTTGGCTATGGTGCTGACATGGCTAGAGAGGTGCTTTGCGGCGACTTCGATGACTATACCTATGCTTCGATTAATCTGTATAAGAAACAGGGCAGATGGGCTAGTTCTCCGGCTAGAGGCTATCAGATTTTCTTTGGCGGTAGCGGTCATACTGGTTGGGTTGAGAATGTCGATGGTAAGATTCACACGATTGAGGGCAATAAGTCAGACCAGGTTATGAGATGTACCTATGCTCTTAATGACAGTCGGATTATCGGATATGGAATGCCTAGATACGAGTTGCTGAGTGGCGGTCTTACTGCCGAGAATATGCCTCTCATCAAGAAAGGTGCTACTGGCTTTGCGGTGGTCGAATTGCAGAAGAGACTCAATGCTGCATCCTACAAGGGCAAGACCACTTTGACCGTGGACGGTGACTTCGGCACTAAGACTTACAATGCAGTCAAGGCTTACCAGTCGGATCGTGGACTTGAAGTTGATGGTGAAGTCGGCAAAAACACTTGGAAATCCCTCTTCAATGAGGTATGATGCCAAACGTGGGACAGTCAAAATATCAGAGCATGATTCTTATCAGCCCACTCTGAGGCACTACAGTTCCATAAGCCGAGAGAAACATCACTGTGCATATATGTTTTTCACTATGGGGAGTTGAAAAGACTCCCCTTTTTTATTATACTTAAATCAGAACAAATGTTTGACTTTCCAAACCGCAAGTAATTGGTACTATCCGCACGGATACTTCCATTAACGTGAGTCTGATTAGCGAAACACAATCTTAATATTTTTGTCATTATCGAAGTAGATTTGGTCTATGACGCTTCGCCAAATCACCCTTCGTTCATCCTCTGTAAGCGTCCAATACCAATCGGCTAGATTGCGTCCTACGAGGTCGTAGAGGGCTTTTTTATCCGTACCCTTATACTTCCTCGCCTCTGCCTTAAAAGTGTCTATATCAGCCTTGTACGCAGCCAAATCGTGCTTGTAATCGTCCAGTGTGATTAACTCGTTGAGATATAATTCCTTTAACCTAGAAATCTTCTTCTCAGTATTAGCGATCTTCTTCTCGTAGTTGGTCGCTTTTCTTTTGTCCTTTACCGAGATGTCACCAAATGCCAACTCTTTCAGATTCTCCACAAGGTACTTCTCCAGTTTCTTCTCGTTCAGGCTCTTGGAGTTGATACAATCCTTAATCGCTCGATAATGCCCCATGCAACGGTAAACCTTATACCGCTCACCTCTACTTCTGTTTTTGTCAGTAGTGCCAATCAGCCGTCTTCCGCAGTCAGAGCAAGTGCAAAGGCCGGAGAATATATACTTCCTAAAGTGATTCTGCCGGACATTCCTTTTCAGCATCTTCTGAACCAACTCAAACGTATCCTTGTCGATTATCGCATCATGGTAGTTCTCAATTCCGTAGCACTCTCCAATGTATTTCCGATTTTGGAGCAACAGTTTCATCGCTCTCTGTGTCTTCGGCAAACCCAATCCTTCTGTCTGCCGTAACGTCTCAGAGATTCCACCAGTGGCGATGTATATGTGGAACGCTTGCCTTACTATGTCGGCTTCTTCGGGATCAATGACTAGGTGCTTGTCCTGAATTTTGTAGCCGTAAGGTACTTTGCCGGACAGGGCTTCGTGATTTGTCTTCTTGTACGAAAACACTTGATTGATGCGCTGACCAGTTTGTTCCGCTTCAAATTGAGCAAAACTTAGCATTTGATTTACCATCAATCTTCCTTGCGGAGTCCGAGTTTCATAATTCTCCCAAATCGCAATCCACGGCACATTGTACTTGTCCAAAACCTCTTGCGTGTTCAAATAATGTTTAAGATTTCGGAAATATCTGTCTAATTTTGTAAAAATCAGCAAATCTATTTTTCCGCTACGTACATCATCCAACAGACGTTGAAGTTCATCTCGCTCGTTCAACAGAGTGCCACTGATGCCATCATCGGTGTAAATTCCAGCTATATCATATCCGTTCTTCTCACAATAGGATTTCAACGCCGACAGTTGTGCTTGTATGGAATCTCCGTCACGAACTTGTTGGTCGGTCGAAACCCGACAATATAACGCCGTCCTCATGTCTCTCCCTTTCTATTTCGTTCACATCGAATTTTTCCCAATCATTATGCCGTATGTGGCTCAGAGCGTGTTCAAAGCATCGGTGTTGCTCCTCTACGCTCCACCTGGAATTAAGCAGAACAGTGTAACTGCCATCTGCATTTTTAAAGATACTTTCTCCAACCATAGCGTCTACATCCATAAGGACAACGCTAATGTCATTCATTATCAGGTCTATCGGTTTGTTCTCCGATGTCAAAGTCGAAATCATCTTGCGGATACTCCGTTTTATACAGATTAACAATCATGTCGTAATACGCCTGAAACCGCTTGTGGTCGATGTTCTTTTTAACGTGGTGTAGTCCACGGATTTGCTTATCGTCAAACATCTCCTGTGCGATCATTGCTGATATTTCATCTTTATAGTATGTATCAGACTGTTCATTGGTTTGCACACCAAGCAAAGGCTCTACTGGAACGCCAAGAAAATCTGCTATCTTCTGCATCTTGTCAGCCTTCGGCGTGTATCTTCCAGCCTTCCAATCGGAGAAAACTCCGCTTCTGATGCCAGTTCCTTTACACACATCAAAAGGCTTCAATCCCTTGCTTTTTAGGATTTGTTCAAAATACTCATAGCCAGTCATACGAACTCCTTTCGAAAAATCTCAGAAAATCGAGAATTTGGTATTGCGAATCTCAGAAGTCCGTGGTATATTAAGCCTATCAGCCACGGATAACCGTGAAAGATAAACGAAAAATTACGGATATTTGAGATATGTTTACTAGCAATTACATTATAACGGATTTCCGTAATATTTTCAATATTATTCACAGAAAGGAGGGCTAATGTCTACAACGAGAGATTTGAAAGCAATCTCATACGCCAACTACTCTGAGGCGAGAGATGCAAAAGGACTCAACAACAGTCAGGTTGCTGAACTGGCAAAGATTCCGTCATCGACAATCTACGATTGGGCGGCATCAAGATATATGCCAAAGACCGACAAACTACTGGCTATTGCCAAAGTCCTAGACATTCCTCTTGAGAGACTTCTTGAGGGGTGAACAGTTAATAAGGAGAAAAACAATGAGAACAATAGGTGGAATAAAAATCCCCGACAAGGATATGTACAAGATACAGTCCACTTTCAAATATGAACTCTTCTCGTTTATTGATGGCAATAGAGACATTGACCACGAAGATCGCATTGAGAAGAGCATCAGGAAGAGCGGACTGCTCGTTCAGCCAATTTTGGTGAATCAGCAGATGCAGATTATTGAAGGGCAGAACAGATTCCAGTGTTGCAAGAATCTTGGACTTCCAATCTACTACGTAGTTCAAGAGGACATCGGCCTTGAAGAAGTCAAGTCGCTCAACTCTGCATCAAAGAATTGGACAACAAAAAACTACATTCATTCGTTCGCAGCCGGAGATAAGAATGTCGATTACATCTACATTGAGCAGTTGTTTAAGCAGTTCCCCTGGGCAACACAAAGAATCGTAAACTTTGCAATAAACGATTTTGTTGGATATTCAGCAAGGACGATTAAAGCCGGAACGATGAAGTGTGATGAGGTTGGATACAACAGGGCGGTGGGTGCGCTCCAATATGCAGACCGCTTACGTAAATACGTGGACGGAATCGGTGGCAGAAAAGAATTTTACATCATAGCAATCATGTTCTGCTACTTCTGCGAAGAAATCGACAACGAGTACCTTGAAAAGAAATTTGAGAAGTACCACAAGTCGTTGTCACCAATCCCCGACATCAAATCAGCGATTCAGCAGATTGAATCAAAAATCTATAACTATCAAATGCGTCAGCCGAGAGAACCGCTTTCAATCGTTTCGGAATACGAAAGAGCGAGAAGAGTTAGTCGCAGTAATAGAAGAAAAGAGGAATAAGCCATGAGATTTATGGATGTTGACAAATTGAATCCTCATCCGAAGAACAACTACTTCTTCGATGACATTGAGGGCGAAGCGTGGACGGCCTTCCTGGAATCGGTCGAAACCAGTGGAGTTATCGAACCAGTAATAGTCGATGCCGTGACACTGACAATCGTGTCTGGTCATCAGCGGGTGAGAGCTTGTAAGGTTTTGGGCATCAAACAAGTCCTTGCAGACGAGAGAGGCTTTGATTCTGAAGACGAAATGCTCAAGCAGTTAATAGAAGCCAACATCCGTCAGCGTGGCATCGGCAACATCAATCCTGTTAAATTCGGTCGGTGCATCGCCGAGTTGGAGAGGATTTACGGAGTAAGGAACGGTTCTGCGAACGAAAAAGGAGACAACAGAATTGGCGAGGGAACTAAGTTCCGTGACCAAAAGACACAGGAGGATTTGGCGGAAGAACTTGATATGTCAACCAAGCAACTCCGCAAATACAAGTCTCTTACAGACCTCATCCCTGAACTGCAAGACGCAGTACAGAGCGGACAGATTACCGCTACTACGGCGATGGGATTCGTTAAAAAGTTATCTCCCGAAGAGCAGAAGAAACTTGCAGAGTCCATCAGTGGTCAGGACAAGGTTTCCGGCAAGGAAGTTGAGAAGTATGTTGCCGAGATCAGACGGCTCAGTGAAGAAAACAAAAGGCTTCACGATGACAACAAGATTCTTTCACGGAGAGCAGAGCCTACGGTGATTGAAAAGACTGTCGAGGTTGAGGTCATCCCCGATGACTACGAGGAAACCAAGAAGCAACTTCAAATGTACAGAGGCGATAACGAACGACTCAACAGAGAGAGCAAGGAACGCAACAAGGAACTTGAAGAGGCAAGGCTGAGAGTTAAGGAACTTGAAGGAAGAAGCGCAGAAGATGAGATGAAAGACAAAGCGATTAGAGAAGCGGAATACTTTGAGATTGCTGCATACGACTTCATCAAGAGGTGCGGTGGCTATGTTTGGCTGTGTGAGCGTGTAAACGATATGCCTACTGGAGTTTCTAAAAAATTCAAGAAAGCGTTATTCCAGTTAAA
>Ga0326512_10003536_pt1 | contig 11431 bp, 19 predicted proteins | sample 1_2617_0518_D_FD_203652 | JGI IMG/M metagenome (GOLD analysis project Ga0326512, IMG submission 203652) | Bovine rumen microbial communities from UC Davis, California, United States - 1_2617_0518 | ecosystem: Host-associated > Mammals > Digestive system > Stomach > Rumen | place: USA... | reverse complement strand
GCCAGCGCAAGGGAATAATCAAGCCCGCGCAGGTGGTCGACCACATAATCCCCTGGCCCGTATGCGGAGACTTCTTCGACACAACGAACTTCCAAAGCCTGTGCGAGGAATGCAACGTGCTGAAGGGTAACCGCGACAAGAAGATAATAGCGAAATGGAGAGAACAAAAAAGGAAATAAAAATGAAAAAGATAATGTTCAATGACAAGTACGGCCTCACGGAAGCCGTACTGAAAGGGAGAAAAACGATGACAAGAAGGATTGTTCCTGGAAAGCTGGTTAAGGCTATTGAAGGCGGTATGCCCGGCTATGCGGTCATGGAATCCAAATACGAGCCCGGCGAGGTTGTGGCCGTGGCGCAAAGCCTTCGGGATATGGGTTATGACCCGCGAGACACGAGACACAAGAGTGGTGCAATATGGGGGCTTGACCATACCCCTGCGTGGACGAATAAGATGTTCGTTTCAGCATCCGAGTGTATTCACTATATCCGCATCACGAATGTCCGGGTGGAAAGGTTGCAAGACATCAGCGACGGAGATTGCGTGTGGGAAGGAGTCGTAGGGTTCACCTGTAACCTTTATGAATACCGGGGCATCTGCTACTCCTTCCCAGGAGACAAAAACAAAATGGGCACGTACTTAACTCCCCGCGAAGCCTTCGCCTCCCTTATCGACAAAGTTTCAGGGAAGGGCACGTGGGATAGTAATCCTTGGGTATTTGTCTATGAATTTGAAAATGTAAGGTAATAATTATGAAAGTCAAGGAATTTATCGCAGAGCTCCAGAAGCTCGACCAGGAAAAGAACATCTGGAATGTTTATGACACGTACATTGTTTACCCTCCCAAAATAGTGACCGCCCATCCCGACGACATCGGCTATAAAGGCATCGAGGAAGGCGATTATGTAATGTATCACGGATAAACGCAGGATAGAAATGAAAGAGAAGCGCGACGACATGAACCCCGTGTTGGCCTGTATTATTTGCACTGCTCTTGGGTTTATCGCCGGCGTCGTTTGCGCCTGGTCTTTATTCAGGGAGGTCGCAATTTTTAAGATGCTTATACAATAACCCGCAGAGCGGGGTAGGGGGCCAAAATCTCTCGAGGGCCAGGCGGCCAAGACCACCCCCCCCAGCCTCGCAACCACGAAAAGTGATTTTAGGGGGTAAAACCCCAAGCAAAAACGAAACAAAATGGAAGGATTAAGTGCATACGGAACGGAGAAACAGCTGACGCTGTTCGACGAAATCAAGGTAAAACCGAAGGCCCAGGACGCGCCGTCCCGGTCCCGCGGCGAAGTGTTCGAGGACTACGACGGCTTCGTGGACAAGTTCAAGGCGAAGCTGACGACCGACGACTGCTACACGCCCGCGCCTGTCTACGACGCCGTCCTGAACTTCGTCGGAAAACTCACGAACCTGGAGGGGCGGCCAATCGTCCGCCCGTTCTACCCCGGCGGCGACTTCGTGAACTACGAGTACCCGGAGGGCTGCGTGGTCGTGGACAATCCGCCGTTCTCCATCCTGTCCAAGATCGTCCGCTTCTATTCAGCGCACAGCGTCCCGTTCTTCCTGTTCGGCCCGGCCCTCACTTTGTTCACGGCTCCGGACTGCGACGTCACCTACATCATCGCAGACACCGACATCGTCTACGACAACGGCGCCGTGGTCCGGACCGGTTTCGTGACGAACCTCTGCCCCGACATCCGGATATGGTGCTGCCCCGAGCTCAAGGAGGCCATTTCCAAGGCCCAGGAGACACCATCGAAGCAGAAGCGGGGGTTTGTATACCCCGACAATATTGTGACCGCTGCAACGCTCGGAAAGCTCGCGGCACACCAGACGGAGCTCATCATCCGGAAGAAGGACTGCCAATATATCGCGGACTCCGACAGCGCGAAGGCGCAGGGGCGGTCCCTGTTCGGCGGCGGTTTTATTTTGTCTGACCGGGCGGCGGCAGAGAGGGCGGCGGCAGAGAGGGCGGCGGCAGAGAGGGCGGCGGCAGAGAGGGCGGCGGCAGAGAGGGCGGCGGCAGAGAGGGCGGCGGCAGAGAGGAAGAAAGCCTCCCTGCTCAACCTGTCGCCGAAAGAGCGGCGACTCATCGAACACCTGAACAAACAAAGCGAGAAATAACAATGGACACGAAGATCAAGAACAAGACATACAACTCCGCAGACTACAAGGCGCTGACCGAGGCGGAGCGCACGGTCTTCCGCAACATGGTCTCCGCGCTTTCGGAGCGTGGCCTGTTCAATCCGCTGGACGTGCCGGTCATCGCTGCATACGCCCGGAACGTGGTCCTCGCACGGATCGCGGCGAGAGACGTCCAACGCCTCGGCACCGTCATCGAATTCGAGGACCGAGGATATACGAAGTACAAGACAAACCCGGCTGTCGACATCATGAACAAGGCGCAAGCGGCCTACGAGGCCACGGCCATCAAGCTCGGCCTCACGCCCACGGGACGCAAGCGCCTGAAGGGCGAGGAAAAGACGAAGACGGCATCGGAGGCGTGGGATGAAAAGGAGGACTGACCTATGAGATGCAAGTATTACCTGCCCTGGGTGGAGACGTCCCGGGGAGAAATAGACGATGCCTGCGTGAACAACGAGGCGAGGACCATCAAGCAGTGCTGCTATTGGAACGATCCGGAAAACTGCCCGGAGTTCAAAGATGGAAAAGATGAAGACTAACATCGAAAGAGTGCAGGATTGGTGCACACGAAGTCTCACCGGCGAGATCCCCTGCTGCCTGATGGTCCGCAAGGCCATCGAGCGATGGCAGGCGGATCTGGCCCGGGAGGATCTGTATTTCGACGAGAAGGCCTTCAACCGGTTCGTCCGCTTCGCCAGGGAGTTCAAGCATTACAAGGGACCGGCAGCCGGGCAGAGATTCGAGCCGGAGGACTGGCAGCTCTTCATCATGGCGAACATCATCGGCCTGAAGAGGAAGGACACCGGCCTCCGCAAGTACACATACGCGGACATCTACGTCCCCAGGAAGAACGGAAAGACCTACCTCGCCGCCATCTTCGCCGCCTATTTCCTGCTGAAGGACGGGGAGGCAGGTCCGGAGGTGTACACCGCCGCCGTGGACCAGGCGCAGGCCCGTCTCTGCTACGACGCCAGCGCGGAGCTCATCCGCCGGTCCATCTTCTCCGTCGACACCAAGCCCTACCAGTGGGGCATGAAGTCCCCGGGCAACGCTGGCGTATTCAAGCCGCTGTCCAAGGACACCAAGAACAAGGACGGCCTCAACATCCATGCGGCGATCTGCGACGAGCGTCACGCCTGGCCGACGACGGAGATCTACGACGTCATAAAGACCGGCATGGGCGCCAGGAGCCAGCCGATGCTGCTGTCCATCTCCACGGCTGGCACCGACACATCGAACCCCTATTTCGCGGACATCGAGGTCTACAAGGACATCCTCCGTGGCATCAAGTCCAAGGACAACCACTTCCTCATGCTCTTCACCCCTGATGACGGAGACCGCTGGGACGATCCGGAGACCTGGGCGAAGGTCAACCCGAACCTCGGCGTCTCCCTGAGCGTCGACTACATGCGGGCGGAATGCGAGGAGGCGAAGCTCCGGGGCGGCACCTACCAGGTCGCCTTCCAGACGAAGAACCTGAACCTCTGGGTGAACGCTCCGGACGTGTGGATCTCCGACGAGGACGTGAAGGAGAACACGGCACCGTTCGACCTGGGGAGGCTGGCCGGGGAGGACTGCTACGTCGGTCTCGACCTCGCCTCCAAGAGCGACATCTCCGCGGTCTGCCTCTTCTTCCCGAAGTTCAAGGTCGCCCGGTTCCTGTTCGTGGTTCCGGAGGCGAAGGTGGAGGAGCAGCAGGATCGCGTGGACTACCGGCTCTGGCGTGACCAGGGATGGCTGACCGTGACGCCTGGCAAGGTCCTGGACGAAGACTGGTTCGTCGACTGCCTGCTTGCCGAGCTTGCGCCTTATAAGGTCCGCTGTGTGGCTTACGACCCTTGGGCCATGTGGAACATCGTCCCGAAGCTCCGACGCTACGAGAGCGCCCTTATGGCCTACCAGCAGAGCATCCGCTACATGAGCGTCCCGACCAAGTGGGTGGAGACGGAGGTGCTCCAGCACAACCTGAACCTCCTGGACAATCCCGTCATCCGATGGATGTTCCGGAACGTGGTGACCTACATCGACCCGAACGCGAATGTCAAGCTGGACAAGGCCCGCTCAAGGAACAAGATCGACGGCGTGGTCGCCCTGGTGGATGCGGTCGGCGGCTGGCTGACGAAGGAGGGCGAGAAGAAACCGGCCTACCATGACCACGGCCTCCGGAGCATCAAGTTGTAATTTGAAGCACAACTTCAAATTACACGCATAAATATTTCATATTACATGGATTAGCGCCTTGCAAACGTGCATCATTATAGCAGAATAGTGCTATAATTGCGCACGTGATGAGCAAGGAACCCAAACGTAAAGGCCTGAAAGCGGCCATCCGCAGCTGGCTCCTGGGACCCACTTCTTCAGCGGGCTCCCTTGTCGGCATATATAGCAACGGCATTGATGCCGGGGTGACGGTCAACACCGAGACCGCCCTCCGCTTCACTGCCGTCTTTGCGGCTATAAAGCTGCTCTCCGAAAACATCGCCGGACTCCCGAAGTCCGTCATGGTGCGAAACGAGGACGGCGGCTACGAACCTGCACATAAGCACCCGGCACATGCGCTCCTGTACGACCGCCCCAACGCCTACATGGATGTCTTCACCTTCTGGTTCGTCATTCTCGCCTGGCTGCTCGGTAAGGGCAACGCCCTCGCCGTGATCCGCTACGAGAAGGGCAAGCCTGTCGCCCTGCATCCGGTCAATCCTGACTGGGTGAAGGTCGTCTTCGTGAACGGCGAGAAGATGTACGTCGTGAAGGCGAAGGACCCCAATTTCGAGTTTCTGAACGGGACCTACCTGGAGAACGAGATGCTCCACTTCATGCTCTTTACCTTCGACGGCCTCTGGGGCGTAGATCCCATCGCTTACAATGCGGCGGCCATCGGAGAGGGCATCGCGGCGCAGAAGTTCACCGCGGACTATTTCCGCACCGGCGGCGCCATCAAGGGGACCCTGGAGACGGAACAGGCCCTGGGCGATGACGACTACGACCGCTTCATGGCGCACTGGCAGGCGACTGCCTCCAACGGTTCCACCCCGCTCCTGGAGTACGGCTTCAAGTACAAGGCGATCAATCTCTCCCCTGAGGCATCCCAGCTGATCCAGGCGAAGGTCTTCTCCATCGACGACATCGCCCGGATCTTCTGCATCCCGCCCCACATGCTGGCCGAGCTCTCCCATGCCACCTTCTCCAACATCGAGCAGCAGAACATCTTCTTCGGAGAGTATTCCCTCCGTCCCATCTGCAAGCGCCTGGAGAAGCAGCTGGAGCTGAAGCTCTTCACCGAAAAGGAGCGTGGCCGCTTCCACGTGAAGTTCGACCTGAACGGCCTGATGCGAGGGGACGCACAGGCCCGGGCCGTCTTCTACGAGAAGGGCATCAACGCCGGATGGATGACGCCGAACGAGGCCCGCGAGTTTGAGGGCATGAAGCGTCTCCCCGGCCTTGACGAGCCACGCATCCCGCTGAACTACACAACCGTCGGCAACGACGCAAACAACGAGTAATATGAACCCGAGACCCCTTTTGAACCTGTTCCGCTCCAACGTCGCGGAAATCAGCGCCCCGACGAAGGGCACGGTCACGAAGAACAGCATCGTCGTCACCGGCACCGTCGAGTGGTACAAGGACGGCGCGACCTGGGGCGTGGCCTACAAGAAGAACAGCGCCACCGAATGGACCCACGTCGCCAGTACGTCCAAGTCCATCAACGAGACCCTGACCAGCCTGACGGCATCGACCAAGTACAACATCAAGTTGTACGTGAAGTTCGACGGCGCGTACCAGTACGGCACTTCCATCGACGTCACCACCTCCGCCTCCTAATCCGCACCGCCATGGAAGACAAGATTTTGAGACGCTGGAACGACGCCCCGGAGATCCGCAAGGTGGACGCGGAGAGCCGGACCGTCGAGTTCGTCGCCAGCGACAACAGCGTCGACTCCTACGGGACGGTCCTCCCCGTCGACAAGTGGGACCTCAAGCGCTACCAGAACAACGGCATCGTCGGCTACATGCATGACGTCTACGGCGACTCCTGGACGAAGAGCGCGGACCCTGACGACGTGATCGGGAAGGGCGAGGCCTGGATCGAGGACGGGAAGCTCATCGTCCGCATCCACTTCGAGCCCGCAGACCTGAACCCGAAATCCGACAAGATCTTCCGCAAACTCGAGTTCGGTTCCCTCCATGCCGTCTCCGTGGGCTTCCGCGCCACGGCGAAGGGCCACCGGGGAGACGAGGAACGGGGCGAAGATCCCAACGTCTACTACTACAACGGCCAGGAGCTCCTGGAGGTCTCCGTCGTCAACATCCCCGCCAATGCGAACGCCCTGAAGCGCTCCATGGAGGAGGAAGAGGCCGTCCGTGAATACGAAGAAAAAGCAGAGCAGCCCGAGGTCGTGACCGATGCCACCGCCGAGGCTCCTGCCGACTATACATCCACAATCGCCAGGGCCCGCGCCCTTTTGGCAAAAAACGTTTAACAAAATGAGAAACTCCAACGAGATTTCCCTTGAGCTCGACGCCAAGGTGCGTGAGCTCGAAGCCTGCCAGGACGTCGCGCAGCGCAAGACCCTGGCAGAGGAGGCCGACCGGCTCACCAACGAGCTGAACGAGGCCAACATCGAAGAGGCCGCCCGCAGGGCCCTCGCCAACAAGCGCGTCCTCACTCCGAAGGAGGCCGAGGAAACCAGCCGCTTCTCCATCTCCAAGTTCCTCCGCCAGGCAGCCGACGGCAACCTGGACGGCATCGAGAAGGAGATGTCCGATGAGGGCAAGCGTGAGTTCCAGGCCGGCATCAAGGGTGCCGCCGAGGGATTCTTCATCCCCTCCGTCCTTCTCCGGGACTACTACTACACCAACGCCACCGAAAGCGGCTACGGCGACGCCTTCAAGGAGGAGAAGCTGCTGTCCTACGACGGCAAGCTCCGCGGCGCCATGCTGGGCGAGAAGCTCGGCGTCCGCTACCTCGACGGCCTCCAGGGCAACGTCGCCATCGTGACCGGCGGCGCCGACGCGGCCTGGGTCGCTGAAGAAGGCGCAGCCACCAAGGCGAAGCCCGCCTACGCGAAGAAGGTCCTGTCCCCGAAGCGCCTCCAGGTGCTTCAGGGCATCACCTACGACCTGCTCCACCAGAGCACCAAGGACGTCGACCGCCTCATCATGGAGGACATGGTGAAGGCCCACGCCGCCGCCCTCGACGCCGCGATCTTCGCGGGCTCCGGCTCCAGCGGCCAGCCCACCGGCGTCCTGAACGCCTCCGGCGTCAACACCATCGTCATCGACGCCAGCAACGGCGGCCCGATCACCTACGCGCTGCTCGTCCAGATGGAGACCGAGTCCGGCATCGACAACGGCCTCATCGACGGCACCCTCGCCTACGTGTCCAACGCGAAGGTCCAGGGCAAGATGAAGACCATCCCGCAGGTCGCCGGTTATCCGTACTACCTGCTGAACGACGGCAAGGTGAACGGCTACCCCTTCTTCATGACCAACGCCATCCCGTCCAACATGGGCACTGGCTCCGCTTTCTCCGGCGCCATCTTCGGCCCGTGGAGCGAGGTCCTCGTCGGCGGCTGGGGCGGTCTCCAGTTCATCATCGACCCGTACACCGCGAAGCAGAACGGCGTCCTCGAGATCAGCGCCATGGCCTACCATGACGTCATCGTCCGCCATCCGGAGGCCTTCTCCGTCATCAAGGACATCACCACCGCCTAAACCTGACTGAACCATGACCGAGAGGACCTTTGTTTCGATGGCCGCAAACGGACTCCTTCAGGAGTTCAAGCGCCACATCCGCATGACTTCCGACGACCTGGACGCCGAGCTCTACGCGAAGCTGATGGCGGCGGTCCGCCACGCGGAGCACCACATCGGCAAAGTGATCCTCCGGTCGGAGTTCGTCACCACTACGGCATTCGCTTCCGCCATCACCCTCAAGGCCCCCGGCATCACCGTCGAGAGCCTTGAGGTGGACGGCGCCCGCGTGTATGGCTACGATCTCCGTGGCCGCTCCCTCATCCTCCCCGCGGGGGTGACGGGCACGACCATGACGGTGACCTACGAGGCTGGCTACGAGTGCATCCCGGACGACATGAAGGCCGCGATCCTCATGCACGCCGCTTCCCTGTTCAATAACCCGACGGACAGCGTGGAGGTCCTGACGAAGGCCTCCCAGAACCTGCTCCGTCCCTACCGGAGCTGGGGGTTGGACGATGGAGAACAGGATTAACTTCGGCGAGCTGGACACCCTCGTGACCGTCAACCGGTGCACCCAGACGACCGGGACGCAGGGCGAGAAGAAGTTCACCTACACCTTCTTCCGCGACGTCTATGCAAAGGTGGACCGGAACGTCAGCGAAATCGTGGCGAGCACCAACCTTGAGGAAGGCGACTACGTCCAGCTGACCATCCACAAGATCCCGCAACTGACCACCCGCTGGCAGATCGTCCTCTCCGGACGGGACTACGAGATCACCGGCATCGACCCGGTCTCCCGTGTCTCTCCCTTCTGCATCCTGACCATCCACGCTATCAGCTGATGCCGCAGGTCGTTCACATAGAAGGCCTCGACGACTGCCTGCGCTGTATGGACCAGGCTCCGGCAAACGCCGTGAAGATGACGCAGACCGCACTCCGCGAAGCGTCGAAGAAGGCGGCCAGATCCATCCGGCAGAAGACGCCTCAGAGGTTCCGCAGACTGGTGAAGTACAAGGTCTTCAAGGGCCAGGTGACACAGAACACGAACGCCCTTGTGGGCCTCTTCAACAAGAAGCAGGTGAAGAACGGCAGCGGGCAGGTGGCCGACTGGTTCAAGGCCTATTGGAAGAACTACGGCACCCTGACGCACCGGGACCGGGAGCACACCTTTGACACCCCTGTGAAACGCCATGTGGCGAGACGCAGGAACAACGTCGGACAACCGGCGGAGAAATTCTTCGAGGCCGCCATCGCAGGATGGGAAGGGCCTTTCATGGAAGCCTTCGAGCAGTCGATGGCAGAGCAACAGGAAAAACTTTACGACCGATGACCGAGAGCCTCAGGACACAGCTTGTATCGCTGCTAACATCCGCCGGAGTGGACGTGCGCCTCTCCGAGGACGAGACGCAGGGCTACCCCTTCGTCACCTACGAGATGACCGTCACCCCTGTCATGGACAAGGACGGCGTCTACAAGTACGTGGGAGAGACCTTCGTCCGGATCGTCTCCGACGAGTTCGACGAGGCGGACCAGATCCGCGCAACCGTCGAGGAAGCCGTCGAGGCTGGAATGGGGCACGGCACCGTCTACGGCTCCAGGCTCATCAACAGTAACAAGGACTGCGTCAACGACATCTGGACGCTCGAACTCAATTACACCCTAACACAATGGCAGTAGCAGGATACAACGTCGCCTTCCGGCTCGAGAACTACACTATCGCAGGGCGCACCCAGGATGACCTGACCATCGCCGCGCAGACGCGGGAACGCCTCACGAAGGATGACCAGGGCAGCACCCAGGTCGTGGTCTACAACCATGACTTTACCTTCCGTGCAACCGCCCTCCTGGTCGTGGACGGAGAAGGCATCACCCGCGAGGAGCTCATGGCATGGTCCCTCCTCACCGACTACAGCGAGGAAAGCCCCGAGCTGGCCTTCACCTACAGGGCGGGCACCGGTGACGGCTACAAGGGCTATTGCAAGATCATGAATTACAGCGAGTCGTCCAACGCAAGCGACGACGCCACCGTGACCGTGGATTTCCGCGTCACCGAATGGGAGAAGATCAACGACTCCCCGACACCGAACACACCGACACCGAACACACCGTAAAACTTTCAATACCATGGCAACAGCAGTAGCAGGTTACAACATCGCTTTCAAGATTGGATCTGGCTCCAGCGCCAAGACCATCGCTGGCCGTACCCAGGACGACCTGACCATCGCAGCCCGGACGAAGGAGTCCCTCACCAAGGACGACCAGGGAGCGACCCAGGTTTCCATCACCGGCCATGACATCACCTTCCGGGCGACGGCCCTCATGGACGTCACCGGCGGCGCCAACATGCTCGACCGCGACGATCTCATCGCGGACGCCCTGAAGACGGGCACCCAGGCGGTCATCGCGTTCACCTACATGGCGACCGGCGGCACGACCTACACAGGGAACTGCGTGATCACGAACTACAGCGAATCCTCCAACGCCTCCGATGACGCCACGATCACCATCGACTTCCGCGTCACCGGTGCGATGACCGCCGCCTCCTAAACGATTACGGCCATGAAGAAGGACATCATTGTAATCGGCGGTAAGCAGTACCGCGTGGAGATCAACTGGAACGCCCTCACGGCATTCCTGGAGGCTGTAGGCCGCGACACCATCGACGAGCTTGCGAGCTTCACTACCATCCGTCCCTCGGAGATCACCGCCCTGATGGCGGCCTGCATCGTTGAGGGCGAGCGCCTGGACGGTCGGAAGTGTTCCGTCACGTCCCAGGATCTCGGCGCCGTCATCTCTCCCAATGACGTGGCCGCTTTCATGGACATCTACGTTCGGCAAAGCGCCCCGAAGATGGAGGTGGACGAGCCAAAAAAAGAGGCGCGGGAGGACGATCCCGCCCGCTGACGATTGGCCAGGTCCGGGGCTGGGCGCTTTCCCGCCTCGGACTTGACCCTGAGTCTTTCGGCCTTCTCAGGCATGGGGAATACTGGGAGGCCATGACGGTCTGGATTGAGGACCGGAACGCCGAAAGGCGTCATGAGGCGGAGGTGATTCGTGGGGTCGGTCTCCGCCTGTTCAATCTCCAGCTGGCGAAGGGAAAGAGCCTGAAGCCCCACGAGTTCATGCCTTTCCCCTGGGACCCCGAGGAGGAACCGGATGACGGTGGGATCTCCCAGATGACGGACGAGGAGAAGCAGGCCTCCATCAAAGAATTGATGCAACACGTAAACTGGTAAGGCTATGGCAAAGGCGCCAAATATGAAGATAGGCATCGGGGCCGATACTTCGGACTTCGAGAAAGGGGCGAAGCAGGTAAAGCAGGGGCTGAACGATCTCTCGAAGACCGGGAGCCAGGCTATCTCTGCGCTCGGTGATGCGTTTGGCGTCAACACCGGCAAGGTCGGCCAGATGGTCTCCGCCATCCAGGGGCTCGGCACGAGGATGACAGAGTGTGGCAACACCGGCGCGAAGGCCTTCGGTTCCATCCTCGCCTCCATCGGGCCGCTCCAAGCTGGCATTGCCGGGCTGGGCATCGCCGGTGCCATTGCGGGATTCAAGCAGCTCAAGGCCGAGGCTGAC
>Ga0326512_10003535_pt1 | contig 11432 bp, 5 predicted proteins | sample 1_2617_0518_D_FD_203652 | JGI IMG/M metagenome (GOLD analysis project Ga0326512, IMG submission 203652) | Bovine rumen microbial communities from UC Davis, California, United States - 1_2617_0518 | ecosystem: Host-associated > Mammals > Digestive system > Stomach > Rumen | place: USA: California... | reverse complement strand
CACTGCTCAACACGGCTCTTTGCATCCTGGCGGTGGTCTACGGATGGCCAAGAATGCTCATTCATAGAGTGAAACACAGAAAAGAAAGAATTAAATAGGGAAAATATTCACGGAGATCCCGATTGTTCGGAATCCCGGTATCTCGAAATCCCGCAAAAAAGCAAGTGGCATTAGAACGATTTTTTCTTCATCTCTACGACTATCTTCGACCGCGACGGATGGTGGCTGCGATAGTGGTGCTGGCAGTGGTGGCGTGTGCCATTGTGCTGGCATGGCGCATGAATTATGAGGAAGACATTGCGCGGTTCCTGCCTCACGACGAACAGAGCGAGCGATGGGCCGATGTGTACGAAAGCCTGTCGGCGGGAGGCCAGATAGCCATCGTGGTGCGCGGCGACAACACCGACACGATAGAAGCGGCCATGGACTGCCTGAAAGAACAACTGGAACAACTGGACACGCAACAGATGATAGAGCGGCTGCAGGTGCAGGCCGACGAGACGCAGTGGCTGGAGATGGCTCAGTTCGTAGGCAGCAATGCCCCCTACTTTCTTTCACCTGCCGACTGGCAGCGTATAGACTCGCTGATACAGATACCTGGCTACATCGCCCGGCAGATAAGCGACGACAAGCAACTGCTGCAACTGCCCACGGCAGCCGCCATGGCAACGACCATGCGGCAAGACCCGCTGCAGCTGTTCACGCCTATCGTGAAACGCCTGCAGGCGTTCCGACTGAGCGAACAATTCTCGTTGATCGATGGCTACGTGTTTACCAGCGACGACCGTGCGGCCTTGGCTTTCCTCACCTCGCCTTACGGCAACAGCGAATCGGCCCATAACGACGAATTGCAGCAGTTGCTGGACCAAGCCATGACGCGTACCGCTGAAAACCATCCGTCGGTATCCGTCTCGGCCGTGGGCGCCTCGCTTATTGCAGCTGGCAACGCACGGCAGATAAAAGCCGACAGCACGCTGGCAATGGCTGTAGCGATGGTGTTGATCGTGGCTTTGTTGGCATGGCACTACCGCAGACTGTCATTTCTGTTTTGGATTGTGGTCTCTATTGCCTTCGGGTGGCTCTTTGCCGTTGCCGGCATGTCGCTCTTGGCCCATCACGTTTCAGTTATCGTGATTGGCGTTGGCTCGGTTTTCATTGGCATTGCAGTGAACTATCCGCTCCACTATCTGGACCATTTGCAGACCGTGGGCAACAGTCGGCAGGCGTTGCGCGACATGGTGGAGCCGCTCCTCATAGGCAGTGTCACCACCGTCAGTGCCTTCCTTTGCCTGTTATGGCTCGATGCCGCTGCCATGCGCGACCTGGGCCTTTTTGGGGCACTCATGCTGCTGGGCACCATCCTGTTTGTGCTTATAGTACTGCCTTTGAAAAACTTCAACCCTACCCTCCCCACCTCTCCCACCCTCCCCACTTCCCCCACCGTCCCCACTTCCCCCCTCCCCTCCTTCACAAGAAAGTTCCTCCTTGGCCTGCTGTGTCTTCTCACTCTCATTTTCTTCTGGGCCAGCCTCGACACCTCTTTCGACTCAGACCTCCACCACATCAACTACACAACAGCTCAGCAGCAGGCCGACTTAGAGCTGCTGTCGCAACTGCAGGGCGAAGCATCGGTCTATGCCGTGTCGGAAGCTGCCGACCTCGAGACCGCGCTGCGCCAGAACGAGACACAGGTGCTGCCGCTACTGGAGCGGTTGCAGGCGCAGGGGGTGGTGAGCCGTGTGAGCGGTCTGGGCGGCTTCCTGCCATCGATGGAACAACAGAAAGAACGGGCGCAGCAATGGAACAGTTTTTGGGCCCGATGGCGCGGAGAGGTTGACAGGATAGTGCGGCAAGAGGCAAGGGCACAAGGCTTCTCAGATTCTGCCTTTGAACCCTTTCTCGACATGATAGCACAGACCATAGAGCCGCAGCCGCCAGTCTATTTCGACCAGATTCTTGCCAACATGGCCGATACCTACATACAGCATGGCAGAAATGGCAACGTGCGCATTGTGAACATGGTGCAGACAACGGCTCCCGGACAGGTTACGTCGCTGATAGGCCAGGAGGCCCGGTCGCCCGTTTATGCCTTCAGCAGCAACGACGTGGGTAGCCAGCTGGTGAAGCTACTGTCTGACAGTTTCAACTATATTGGCTTCGTGTGCGGTTTTGTGGTGTTTTTCTTCCTCTGGCTGTCGTTCGGGCGACTGGAGCTCTCACTGCTGTCGTTCCTGCCGTTGGCTGTGGGGTGGGTATGGATTCTCGGCATCATGCAGCTTACGGGGCTGCAGTTCAATATCGTCAACATCATCTTGGCCACTTTCATCTTCGGCCAAGGCGACGACTACACCATCTTCATGACCGAGGGATTGATCACTCAACTTTCCACGGGGCAGAGCCATCTTCACGGTTATAAGCGTAGCGTGGCCCTCTCAGCCACAATCATGTTTGTGGGCATCGGTACGCTTATCATGGCCCGGCACCCTGCTTTGCGCTCGTTGGCCCAGGTCACCATCATTGGCATGGCTACCGTAGTGCTCATGGCTTTTGTGCTGCCCCCGCTCGTGTTTCATTGGCTCACCCGACAGCGCGATAGGCAGCTGCGACAGGTGCCCGTCACGCTTGCGCAGTTGGGACGCTCGCTTCTCGTGTCGCTGCTTTTCCTTGCCTTCATGTATTTGTTTCTGCTGCCCTACACTTGGCTGTATTTCCACTTGGGCCGACATTCCCATGCACATAGCTTACGCTACCACTGCCTGCTGCAGCGCATAGCATGCTTCATCGTGCATCATTTGCCGGGTGTAGGCTTCCGGCTCGACAATCAAGCGGGAGAGGATTTCAGTCGGCCTGCCGTCATCATCTGTAACCATCAGTCGCAACTCGACCTGATGTGCTTGATGATGCTTACTCCACGCATCGTCTTTCTCACCAACGACTGGGTGTGGCATCACCCTGTCTATGGGGCCGTGGTACGCCGGGCTGAATATTACCCCGTGAGCCAAGGGTTGGAACCGCACCTGGAACAGCTCCGCCGCCTCTATCAGCGGGGCTATTCCATTGCCGTGTTCCCAGAGGGCACCCGCTCGGCCGACTGCAGCATCCTGCGCTTTCACAAAGGGGCTTTCTACTTGGCTGAGCAGTTGAAAGCCCCCTTGTTGCCTGTCGTCCTGCATGGAGCCGGCCATGTGCTGCCTAAGCACGAACTTCTGCTACGAAGGGGCAGCATACACGTGGAAGTTGGACAGCGCGTCGTGCCGGGGCACCCGCTATGGAAGGAAAACCTCTTCGTGCGCACGAAGACCTTCCGGCATTACTATCAGGAACGCTATGCGCAATTGCGCCAACGGCTAGAGACACCCGAATACTTGGCACACTACGTGCGCTGTCAGTACATGTACCGTGGCCCGGAGATTGAGCGACGTGCCCGTCGGTTCGTCTGCCTGGCCATCGGCCAGTTGCAAGAGGAGCAGTACAGCGGCGACATCATCCGTATCAGCGATCCGGGACAGGGAGAGAAGGCCTTGATGGTGGCACTTATGCATCCGCAGGCTCAGGTCTATGCCACGCTGTCATCTCGCAAAGACTGGCTCGTGGCCACCCATCTGGCAGCGGTGCCCGGCAATCTGCACTTCCTTACGCAGGGCGTTTCTTAATGTCCGTCCTCGAAACGCTGTAGTTTTTCCACATAGTATTTGCGCACATCTTGCCAGCGGTAGTAGGGCCAGTTGTCGGTAGCCACAGGCAGCGAAGCCTCACGTTCGTTGAGCATGGCTTTCACCAGTACGTCGCCGGCCTTGCCTTTCTTCGGACGGTAGAAGATGAGCTGTATGTTGCAGGCCATGGGGTAGATGCGATAGTTGCGCCATGTTTGGTCGAGCAGGTCAAGATTGTCTACCGGATTTCCGCATTGGTCGAGTTCAAGCAGGCATGCCAGCGGCATGACGCACACCTCATGGCCGAAGCGTAGTGTGGCCTGCACTTGCTTCACCGTGTCGGCGGTCTCGATGATGTTTTTCAGCAGGTTCTGCTGGCTGAAAGGCATGATGCCATCGGTGAGCGGTGCTGCACCATAGTCGAGATACCAGCCTATGTTGCGAATGCGCCACTGGTCGTAGAGTTCGTCGGTGGTGAAGAGCGAGAGCAGTTCTATGTCGGTGTCGTGGCTCTGCATGTTGGTAGCCACATCAAACAGCTTTCGCATCAGGCGACTGGTGTCGAGGCTGTCGGCAGCCCATTGCCGGTCGTTGAAGAGAACACTGACCAGCCGTTCCGGGTGCGTGAGTTTCTGTGTGTACTCTTCGCGCGTTTTGTGCCCTTTCTTGCTGGCATCGCGAAGACGCTGCGACCATTTCTGGTTCAGGTAGTATTGCAGCGACTCGCTCACGTCGTTGTGGATACGGGCAGAAGGGTTGGCGGCCGACAGTTCCTCACATTCGGCCATCATCGACAGGATACACCGCGGCACCACGGTAGAGCGGGCATCGATGGGCACGTTTTTCGAACGGAATATCTCCGGGAAATTCTGCACCATGCGCCGCCCTATGCCATGATGCTGGCGCTCGCCCACGGTGGTAAGGTCGCCCAGTCGCTTTACGGTGGTGGGATAGAAACGTTCCAGTTTCTCTAAGGTGCTGATGCCCTGTTGGGTGAGCTTTCCTTGTTGCTGTGCCTTCAGCAAATCACTGATCAAGTCGCTGTAGTCGTGGTCGTTGAGCAACCAGCGAGAGCCATGCCGGCCGTAGTGCGAAAGGTAGTAGGGTTCGTAGCCCTTTGGGGCAGGCGACAGCTTCTTGTCGGATAGCTGGCGGTCGTAGTCCAGGTAGTTGCTGCCACTGAGATAGGGGTTCTGGGCTATCTCCTCGCGTGCAGAGGACTGGGCTTGTGCTGCTTGCAGCAGACTGGCAAAGGCCATGGCCAATAGGAATACTTTCTTCATAATAGCGTTTGTTTTTACAGGGTTAATAAGATGAGGGTTTGAAGCTCTCTCGCAGCCATCTAAGGAACTCGCTGAACCAGTGGCTGGCCTCTTCTGAAGTCTTGCTCCATGTGGTGCCGAAACCATGTCCGCCCGAACGGTATTGTATGTAGCGATGGGGAACGCCATGGGCGGTGAGCGCCGAGTCCATGAGCACTGCATTATGATAATCTACGGTGGGGTCGTCTTTGCAGTTCATCAGAAATACGGGTGGGCATGCTGCCGACACGTGCTTTTCGAGCGAGAGGCTGTCGCGCATGGCTTGTGAGAACTTCCTGCATTCGCCCAGCAGCCCTCTGCGGGAACGTTTGTGAACACAGGAGGCCGACATGGTGACCACCGGATAGCATGCTGCCACAAAGTCGGGGCGACACCCCTCGGCTCCCAGCAGGGCGGCAGAGAGGGCCAGATGGCCACCTGCCGAGAACCCCATCACCCCGACGCGACGATAGCCTCGCTGCCGCAACAGGGCAATGGCCTTCTCTATGTCGTTGAGAGGCATTGGGTGCTGGTGGCCTGACACGATGAGGCGGCTGCGGGTGATGAAGGGCAGGATGCCGGCGGTGCGGTAGCGCAGGACGTAGGCATCGATGCCCTGTTGCCTTAGCGAGTTTGCCACGCTGTCGCCTTCGGTGGTGGTGTCGAGCCAGAAGTAGCTGCCTCCGGGACATACGATGATGGCCGTGGCTGCACGTCGTAGCCCTGCCACGCCATCACTACTGCCTCTAAGGTCTTGCCCAAAGGCTGTTTCCACTGTCAGGGTCATGAGCCAAACGGCCATGAGGCGTTCCAGTATCTTCACGTTTCTTTCCTCGGTGGTGGCAGAATGCTTATCTTGTCAGGATTTTCTTGCCGTCGACAATGTTGATGCCACGTTTCACCTGTTGGCAGAGCCTGCCGTCGATGCCATAGACCATTTGTGAGGCAGGGTTGTCTTCGCTCTTGGTCTGCATGATGCCGTTGGTCAGATCGCCCATGGCCTGCTGCACCTCTTGGGCAGAAAGAGCGTAGTTGTAGATGCGCACGTCATCAACATACCCCTTGAAATAGGAATCGGCAGAGAACTGGCTACGCCCCAGGTAGTTGAGAACTGGGCGAATATCGGCCGGACTGATGCCGATGGCCGTAGACGAGGCAACCTCTTCGCCATCGACGAAGATGGCAACCTTCTGCTGTCCGATGCTCACGGCCACGTGTTTCCACGTTCCGCTGGCCAGACGCGCAGGACAATCTACCTGCTGCTCGTCGCCACCATTCTTCATGGCAAAGCGCATGCCGGTGCCGCAGTCGGGGGTGAGGAACATGTAGTGGCTGGTGCCATTGCCGAAGTCGAAGATGCGCTGCCAGGTGTCGCCCGACGAGCGTGTCCAGTTTACCCATAGCGCCACAGTGAGTTCGCCGGTCGATGCCACCTCGTAGGGCAACTGCACATAGTTGCTGCCCGAGAGGCGCAGCGCTTTTTCGCCCGATTTATGCACCGTGCTGGTGTAGCCAGTCTGGCCATAGGCAGCGGCATCCATCATGTTGGCGGTCTCGTCCAGCAGATTGTCGTCCATGTTCCATCGGGCTATCATGGCAGGCTTGCCGGTGGGGGTGGCCAGCACCTCGTCGGAGCATTCCGACTGGTTGTCGCTGTGGTCAATGGCCTTCACCTTATATATATATTCATGCCCTTGCAGGCAGGTGTTGTCTACAAACCAGCACGTTTTCAGCTTGCGGGCGATGGTGTTCCAGTTGTCGGCATCCTTGTCGGCGCGCAATACCATGTAGCCCTCCAGGTCGGCTTCGGCATTGGCTGCCCAGCTGAGGCGCACGGCAGCCACCTCGGCCTTTGCCGTCAGCCCCTGAGGCTTAGCAGGCGCATTGGTCTCGCAGACGGCATCGGTAGGCAGGATACGCCACAGCTGGCGATCGCGCATGTTGATGCCCGAGAGCAACTCGTTCTGCACCAGCTTGGCCCCGGCCATGGAGCTGCGCTTCTCGGCGGTGAGGTAGAGTGCCGACTCCCGGTTGCGTATGTAGTAATAGCCGTCGCCGGCATACTCCAGATACCACTGCTCGTTGATGTCGCCACTGGCGTTGTAGCTGATGAGGTTGGCCGGCGATAGGGTTGAGTGGTTCACCACATTGATGCGGTTGCCATCGGCCAAAGACAGGATATGGTGGAAGCTGAAGTCGCCTCCCACGCGGTTGCTTACGGGGGTGATGCTCCACTGTTGCGATGCCTTCCCATTGTAGTTCTCGAGCTGTATTCCTGTGTGGCCGTCGGTGGTGCCGCCCTGTGCAACGACGCAGCGGTTGCCCCGGCTCATGATGATATACTGTCCGTCGATGGGTGCAGGCGGCACGTCGTCGCCCCAGAGCACGTCGATCACGCGCTCGGCATTGGTCTGCCCTTTCTGGTAGCCCGTGCCGCCGGGCAGCTCCATGCGCAGCTCGCGCAGCGGCCCTTGCCCGTCGTAATAGACGGGACGGTCGGTAGACAGCAGCTGGTAGGTGGTGGTGGCTGCCTGACGCTCGGAACCGCCGATGAAGGCTTTCACCTTGCCCGTCTCGTCGTTGCGGTAGACGGTGGCCGCCGTCCAGTTGGAACGGTGCTCGGCATAGGCCAGACGAGAGCCTTCGCGGCTGATCTGGCAGAACTCGCCGCGGGCACGACTATCGAAAGCCCACCAGATGCCCTTGGTCATGCCGTATTCCAGGCCAATGAATGCCTCGGCCACATTGTGCATCTCGTCGTTGACTCCCAGTTTTCCGTCTCTGGCCAACTGCTCGTGAAAGCCGGCGTAGTTGTTGAACGAGCCAGCCAGCTGATGGGTGTTGCCCCAGTCGAGATAGTCTTTGGCGGTGTTGTACCAGGGCATTGCCTGGTCGTTGTTCAGCGTGTTGCAGCCCACGATGGGTATTTCCTTGAATCGCTCGTAGTCGCTTTTCAGCGTGCGGGCAATGTCGCGTATGTCGGCAGCGGTGCCTTGTATGAGTTCTTGGTCGTTTCCCTTGAAGTCGGGTTCGTTCATCACCGAAACGCCCACGATGGGGTGACGGGTATTGGCCTGCATCCAGGCCACGCTGGCATCGAGCATGGCAGCCCAGTGGGCCACGTTGGCGCGTCCTCCAGTGGTATAGTATTCGCCAATGTTTGAGCCGTTCTTGGAGTCTCCGTCGGGATCGAAACCATTATCACAATTGAGCATGAGCGGCAGCGTGGTGCCCACACAACGGTCGAAGAGCTGTGCGCGCTCTCGCAGACCGTCAATCTGGTCGGCAGCCAGTTCGGAATCGTTTTTCAGTGCTGTGCGCACTCGGTACGACGACCGGCCTATGGTGACGTTCTTCTTGCCCATGTGGTTTACTCCCCGTCGCAGGTTCTGCTCGTTCATCCATGCCAGATCAAGCCCCCAGTCGGGGGTGTAGCGCTTGCCTTCTGCGGAAATGCTGAAGGGCAGAGTGACGTCGGCCTTGTCGGCCGGAGCGAGATACATACTTGAACTGGGCCGCAGCTCCTGGGCACTGGCTGCACTGCTGGCAAGAAGGGCGAACACCGATGCCGCCAACAGAGGCATCAACCTGCTGCCCTGCCATGTTTTCTTCAATCTTTTCATGTGGCTTTATCCTATTTTTTTTGTTGTTTTGTCTGGAAGGCACTGTAGCGTGCGATGGTGTCGACGAGTGCCGATGGGTTGCCCATGTCGAAGCGTTCGGCCTTGAGCCTCACGCCCATCATGCCTGAGCGTTGGCGCACGGCATCGAGGGCCGAGGTTAGTTCAATCTCGCGCTGGTGGTCGCCTTCCCCGTCGGCCTTTCGTATGTCTTCTTCCAACTGCAGGAACACCTCTGGCGTGAGAATATACTGACCAAACACCGAGCAGTATTCTTTCTCGCCATTGCCGTTGCGCACGGCGAGGAACTCTTCGGCGTAGCTGGGCTTTGGCTTCTCGACCAAGGCCGTCACGCTGAGCAGGTCGCAGTCTTTGTCTTCCCACACGCCACTCATGATGCCGAAGTGGCTCACGGCCCCCAGCTCTACGGGGTAGAGTCCGAGAGTGAGGCAGTTGTAACGCTCGTAGGCTTCGATGAGCTGCAACGCGCTGGGCTTGTTGCTGGTGGAGTGGTAGAGGGTGTCGCCGAGCATGAGCAGCACCGGCTCGCCATGGGCGAACTGTGCGGCTTGGTAGACGGCGTGGCCGAAGCCACGTTTTTCTTTCTGGTATACGTAGTGCAGGCGCTTGCCGATATCGAGAATGCGGTTCTCGTATTCCTGACTCTCGGCATTAAGCTTCCGCAGGTGGTCGGGGCAGAGTGGCCGCTCGAAGAAGTCGGCATACTGCCTGCGCTCTTCTTCGCTGCCCAGCACGAGGCAAATCTCTTCGATGCCGCTCTTCACCAGCTCTTCGAGCAGGATGAGAATGACGGGGCGCACCATGCCGTCGGGGCAGGGTATGGGAAAGAAGTCTTTCTTCAGCCCCCGTGTGGCCGGATAGAGACGGGTGCCGAAGCCTGCCACAGGAATGATGGCGCGGCGCACGGTGTGTACGGGCTGCAGGGTGAGCTTATAGGCAGGCATGCCTAACGAGATAAGATAGTCTGCGAGCAGTTGCTGCTTTTCTTCGTCACGTGCAAGAAACTGCACCGAGCCGTCGCCATGCGAGCCTACGCCCTTTCCACCAAAGGTGAGGGCGTGTACGTGCTCGTCGGCCAGGATGGCCTTCAGCTTGGGCGATGCCAGCTCATCGGGGCACATGGGGGCTATCTGCCGGTCGAACACCTCTTCGGTCTCGGTCATCAGCCGCCCCAGCTGTTCGGCATCGCCCTCGGCCATATATTTCACGGCACGCTCTATGAACGCGTGGTTCTGTCGGCCTAGGGCATCGTGCTCGAGGCGTTCCTGCTCGTTGGAGGCAAAGGGATAGGCCTTGTTCAGGTCGGCGAGGATCTTGATGGTGTCCTTCTCGCCACACAGGTCGGCAAATACCCAGTAGAGGGGCCGCTTCACGTTGAGCGGCTGCACTTCGATCTCGTCGCCGTCGAAGGTCATGAGATTGGGTTTCACGCCAAAGGCACAGGCCTGATCCAGTCGCCCACAGCGGCTGCTGGTGCGCAGCTCGCCCACGTAGGCAATGTTCATCTCGCCCATCGTGTTCAGGTTCAGGTTGTATATCAGGTTGAAGGCCCTTGCCACGAGCACGCAGATGGCGGCGCTGCTCGACAATCCGCTCTTCATGGGCAGCGTCATCTCGGTAATCTTGATGCGCACGCCGCCCACCTTATACCACTCGAGCATATAGCTGGCCACACCGGCACAGTAGCAGAAGAAGTCGCCCGAGCGGGCTATGCGCTTCAGCTCCTGCTCGTCCATGCGGCAGGCAAAATCGTGCCAACGGCCCCGCATGCTCTCGGCGGTGCTCTGCACCTCGAAGATACTCGATTTCTCTACCTCGGCATAGATGCCTTGCTCTATGCCCGTGACGATAGCTGCTCCCGGCAGTATATCGGCGTTCATCGTGCGATAATGGCCTGCCCAGTCGGTGTGTTCGCCAAACAGGCAGAGGCGTCCAGGTACAAATAGCTTTATCATAGTAATAGTAATATGTCTAACGATTGCTTAAGCCTATCAATGTAATCAGACGGCAAAGATACGAAAAAAGGATGTAACGAAGAAACAATTTTCGAAGATTCTTTGAAAACAAAGCGTCCTTTTAGGCCGAGCGAACGCAGAATGGCTATAAAATAAGGGGAAGACGGGGAAAAGTCACAACTTTTCATCTGTATGAGCAAGATTACGAAAAAAAATATGTAATTTTGCCGCAAAATCACTAATTTGGCAATTATGGGAATAATTATTGGAATAGACGTGGGCATATCGACCACGAAGATTGTGGGATTGCGCCAAGGAAAGGTCACCTCGCCTATCCGCATCACGGCCGCCGACCCGGTGACATCACTCTACGGGGCTTTTGGCAAGTACCTGCACGACAACAACATCATGCTGAGCGAAGTGGAGCATGTGATGCTTACGGGAGTTGGGGCAGCCTACGTGAAAAACGACGTCTACGGGGTGGCAACCACGAAAGCGGACGAATTTGTGGCCGACGCGCTGGGAGCGCGCTACGAGTCGCACATAAACCATGCCATCGTGGTGTCGATGGGCACGGGCACCTCGTTTGTGATGTGCCACGGCGACGAGATGACCCACATTGGCGGCATCGGGATAGGCGGTGGCACGCTGCTGGGGCTGTCGCGCATCATGCTCAACACAAGCGACATCAAGCAGGTGTCGGCTCTGGCCATGCAGGGCGACGTGCGACGCATCAACCTTCAGATAGGCGACATCTCGGCTCAGCCGTTGCCAGGCTTGCCCATGGAGGCCACGGCATCGATCTTTGCACGGGCAAAAAACGATGCCTCGAAGGAAGACATTGCCGCAGGCATCATTGCCATGGTACTGCAGACCATTGGT
>Ga0326512_10003534_pt1 | contig 11438 bp, 11 predicted proteins | sample 1_2617_0518_D_FD_203652 | JGI IMG/M metagenome (GOLD analysis project Ga0326512, IMG submission 203652) | Bovine rumen microbial communities from UC Davis, California, United States - 1_2617_0518 | ecosystem: Host-associated > Mammals > Digestive system > Stomach > Rumen | place: USA... | reverse complement strand
GCCTGCAAGAGGTGTGGAAACATCTGGAAGAAACCATCAAGGTGAAAAAAGAGGATGTCCGTCGTGAGAAGATATTGGAAAACGAACGCTATGTTGGTGCATTGCTTGACTATATCATCGACGATTTTAAGTTATGGCGTATTCAACAAGGCGACAGTACGTTGGCAGGAATGATAGTCTGTGAAACCAATCCGCAAGCCCGTGAAATGTTCCGCCAATTAAAAGAGCGTGAAGATTGTGGTGTAACAGCAGAACTTATTTTGCATGACTATTACGATAAAGATATACGTAAGGGCATCTACGAAGACTTCAAGAAACACGGTCATCCTGATATCCTGATTGTCAACGCTATGTTGCTGACAGGTTTCGATGCTCACCGGTTGAAGCGCCTCTATTTAGGCCGCAAGCTGAAAGACCATAACTTGCTACAGGCTCTAACGCGTGTGAATCGCCCCTACAAGCAGATGCAGTATGGTTATGTGGTTGACTTTGCCGATATTCAGCAGAACTTCAATCAAATCAACGATGCATACGCCCAAGAACTGAATCAGTTCAGTACACCCGAGCAAGGCCAAGAGTCGGTAGCTAATACGGTACTCGTCAGCGAGAAAGAGGTGAAAGAGAAGATGCAGGATGTGCAAGAAGTGCTCTTCGACTATACCACCCATAATGCAGAGGTTTTTGCTCAGGAACTGGAAGAAATAGACGACCGCGACAAACTGCTCCAGATACGCCGCAAACTAGAAGATGCCAAAGCTGTATGGAATGAGGTTCGAACCCTTGGAGATGATAATCTGAAGGAATTGGCTCAACGTATGCAGCCTGGCGATGTGCAAAACCTCTTGAAAGCTGTTAATGCCCGTATAGACAACGTGAATCTGAAGAATGTCTTCTCGCATGAATCAGAGGTCAGTGGCATGATAAATGAGGCACTGGCCACCATCGACTTCAAATTCCGCAAACGTGGAGAGAACGAGATGGAGATTGGTAGTGACATCCGTGACCAAATGAAACAAGTGCGCTTGAAGCTGAGCAATGAGATGCAGGAATGTATTGATCAAGAAGATGAGGAATATATCTCACTGACCAAACTCATTCAGGAGCATTTTGCCAAGAAGAAGTTCGAGGTTGGCAGTATGTCAGAAGCCAAAGAAGAGATTGGCTTTATGGAACAATGTATGGAGCGCATACGCCGCATCAACCGCGAGAATGCCAATCTTCAGAAGAAATACCGAGGTGACAGCAAACTCGTAAGAGCCCACAAGAAGATTCGCCGCCATGAGCAGAAATTTGGCCAGACAGTTCTTACTGATAAAGAGGTACGCCAGTGCGAGGCGTTGAATCGCATCAAGGATGCCATTGACCTCTTAATCAGCAATCGTCGCGAACTTATCTTCAATGAGCCTGACTTCAATGCCCAAGTTATTGGTGCCGTTGCCCATTGCCTTCATGAGATAGAATTAAAAGCAAAGCCAGATGACCGCCGCTACGTAGCAGGATTACTGGCTGGTGAGTATTTACGGGAATTTAATGTGATAAGGTGATGTTGAAAAAATATAAACTTAGGGATTTAATTAGTGTAACACGAGGTGCGAGTTTGCCTGGAGAGTATTATTCTGAAACAGGTGAATATATAAGACTTACCATGGGTAATTTTAATTATAATGGTAATGGCTTTAAGGAAAATACCTCAAAAACCGATATATATTATACAGGACCAATAAGAGAAGAATTCATATTAAAAAAGGGTGATATAATTACTCCACTAACAGAGCAAGCAATTGGTTTATTGGGAACTACAGCTATGATTCCCCAAAGTGGGAAGTATATTCAAAGCCAAGATGTTGCTCTGATTACATGTAAAGATGAGAAATTGGATCATCTGTTTTGTTATTATCTAATATCTTCGGATATTGTTAAAAAGCAGTTGAGTGCGGCAGCCCAGCAAACAAAAATCCGCCATACGTCACCTGATAAAATCATGGATTGTACAGTATGGATTCCCGAAATGGCTGTTCAGCAAAGAATAGGGAAGGCATTATATGATATCGACAAAAAGATTGCCCTCAACACTCGTATGAGTGCTGAGCTGGAGGCAATGGCTAAGCAAATCTATGACTATTGGTTTGTTCAGTTCGATTTCCCTGATGAAAACGGAACCCCCTACAAATCCTCTGGTGGCAAAATGGTGTATAATGAAGAACTTAAAAGAGAAATACCTGAAGGTTGGGAAGTAAAAACACTTAGTAGCATTCTTTCTTTTTCAAATGGAATAAATTATGAAAAGGGAATTGATGGAGATAAGACATATAGAATAATTAATGTCAGAAACATAACTTCTTCTACTACCTTCATCAATAAATCTGAATTGGATATAATATCTTTACCATCAAGTCTCGCAGATAAATATCTCATCAGTGAAGATGACATAATAATCGCCAGAAGTGGCACACCGGGGTCTACACGCCTGATTGACAAGCCCAATGACATTATTTATTGTGGTTTTATTATAAAGGGAACACCAAAACACAAACATTACAAATACTTTTTGATGCACTATTTAAAACAATTAGAGGGTACAGGTGCAACAAAAACAGGAGGTTCTATTTTGCAAAATGTAAGCCAGGAAACGTTGAATTCTTTGATGACAGTAGTGCCTCAAGAGAGTAGATTACATTTATTTAATGAGATAATCGAATCTTTGTATTCTTTACTAAATAGCAATCAAACTCAAACAAATTACCTCACTTACCTCCGCGACTCACTTCTCCCAATGTTGATGAACGGACAAGTAACAGTAGAATAATAGTTTATGATTTGGTCTTATAAAACTTTATTGCTATCTTTGCATCCACTAATCAATTTGAATTATGAATACGGAAACTTACAATGAATTTTGTGATACGATAGAGAAAAATGCAATCTGGCTGGATGATGATTTCTTTATTCGCCTGACACCTGAGGTTTTAGATATGATTTCAAATTGTCAGCTTGAGACTGATTCTGATTCTTTCAAAACAAAATGGATGAACAAAATTGGAGAAAAGGTCTTTTTCTACGACAACATGATAGGTGACAGAAAATTCACTATTCCTTTGAGATTGAGTGAAATCCCATATTGTAACAAGGAAGATAATGACCTGAGACTTGCAGAAAAAGACTCACTGACGCGGATGGCTGCAAGGAAATACGCCCAATATCTTTATAATGGTAATGCTCAAATCGACGAAATCAGTGATGCTGGGGCAATTGCGATGATGCTGTTTCTCAGAAACGGTATGGATAAGCGAGATTTCTGGAAGATATTCCGAAGTGAATTGGCTAATAGTCTCGAAGAACTGCTTAATTGCGGAGGTTCTTTGGATATAGAAGATGCCATATGTCAAGTTACATACAATGAAGATGAGAAGTTTGTTGTAGATTTTGTTAAAATGGCAGAAGAATTGTCGGAAGAATTTCTTGACGAAGCATTTCATTTGGTTGACGATGAATTAATTGACATTATTCTAAAGGCAGGTGTGTTTAATTACAAGGAAGAAGAATTAAAAAAATCTTTAGGCCAATATGCTATCGTTCATTCTGAGAAATATAACATGGATGATCCCAAAGGCTACATGTCTAGAGTTGAGTTAGAGAAACAAGATGATGGAATAGTGTATGAAAATATGGATTTTATGCCATATTTTGCTGCAGAATCATTTGTTGAAATAATTGATGATAATGATTGTGAAACGGATGATTATATGAGTGATTTAGTGGCGGGAATTGCGCTATTTAAAAAGAACGGTAAGACATCAGCGGATTTCTGGAAATCATTTTGTAGCGAAGCTGTTAAATCGTTAAGACGTGGATTAGACAATGGAAACGAAACAAATCATAGAGAAGACTGAGGCGCTGATAGATGCGCTTCGCGCTACATGCTCGGCATACGGATTGTCGGGCGATAGTAGCGAGTATAAAATCATCTTGCAGGTGTTCTTGTATAAGTTCCTGAACGATAAGTTCGGGTATGAAATCAAGAACGCTGAGACGGACTATAAACAGCTGCTTTGCGAGGCTGAGCACTGGGAAGATACTTTCAGTGCCATGAGCGAAGATGACCGCGAGGACTTGCAAGACTTTGTGCCTAATGCCCCGAGAATGAAGCCTGAGCATCTGTTGGCGACACTTTATAACCGTATGAATGACGACAGCTTTGCTACGCTGTTCGATTCGACGATGGTTCACTTCTCCCGATGCTGATGAATGGACAAGTAACAGTAGAATAACTAAGAAAAATAAAAAAATGATTGTATATAAAAGTGGACTTTTTTTTGACAAAAAAATAAAGCAGAACCTCTTGTTTTGCGACAATGATGAATTTAAACGAGGGGAATTGGTATATTCTCTATTTGCAGAACGTATTTGTTACGAATGTCAAGAAGATCAAGAAGAACATGTTAAGGGGCTATTTCATATTGTCAGGACAAGCCCACTTTATTATAAAATAGTATATGAAATAGAAGATAATCCTAAGGATATGCCCTTACCTACATCTTATATAGAAAAAGGATTTAAGGGAAGAATTGTGGCTTACGATAGAGAGAAATTATTATTAACAATAAGATGTGAAGATTTCTTTTTCGAGGTTGAATGTGATAACATTTCTGTTTCAGAGGACGGGGCAGGAAATATATATTGGTTCGCTATGACCCCCAAATTTTATAGCCATAAATACAACGAGAAAGAGATGAAAACATTTTATAATGATTCAACAGATTTTATTAATACTTGGCGTCAGAATCCTTTCAAAACATACGTATCCAAGATAGAGCGTATGTCTTCTGATGATGAAATTTCATCGAAGTTTCTTAATACTAGAAAATTTAATGAGAATAGATGGCGTGATTCTGAGACTAATTATTATTCAGGTATTCCAAAATGGGGCGAAAATAAAACAAATGAAGTACTTTCATGTTCCATTATTGTAAATTCAGTAAAAAAAGAAGTAACATATAAAATAGAGAAAGACGATTTCAAAATGACAGATTACACCACGGATAGGGATGGTGGATGGTTTGTATATCTTCGCAAAGATTATGTACAGGGTTTAAAAAAATTCAAAAAAGTTTATGATATACAAGAATATTTAGTTAGAATTGCAAAGAAAACTAACGTAAATTATAAGTATACAGGTGATGATCCTTTGATATGTCATTACCCTTTCAATTATAATACTTTTATCCAGTTTACGTGTAGCATTGATGAATTATTCTCAGAAATAGAAGTTAATGATTTTTGGACAGTAGAATTAAAAGAAAGGGAGAATGTTTCATTAACTGGACTTTCAGAATATTTAAAAGATTAGTTTTTTAACGGATAAGAATAATGAAAACAAAACAAATCATAGAAAAGACAGAGGCGCTGATAGATGCGCTTCGCGCTACGTGCTCGGCATATGGATTATCGGGCGATAGTAGCGAGTATAAAATCATCGTGCAGGTGTTCTTGTATAAGTTCCTGAACGATAAGTTCGGGTATGAAATCAAGAACGCTGAGACGGACTATAAACAGCTGCTTTGCGAGGCTGAGCACTGGGAAGATACTTTCAGTGCCATGAGCGAAGATGACCGCGAGGACTTGCAAGACTTTGTGCCTAATGCCCCGAGAATGAAGCCTGAGCATCTGTTGGCGACACTTTATAACCGCATGAATGACGACAGCTTTGCTACGCTGTTCGATTCGACGATGGTTCACTTCTCCCGATGCTGATGAATGGACAAGTAATAGTAGAATAAATATAAGAAACATTATGGAATTGTTAATCATCTTAGGTATTATTGGTCTTATATTTAGCGGCCAAATATTCAAAATGGGTGGAAAAAAATAATTCACTAATATGGATATTACATTATATCACGGTACCGATGCTCGAATTTTGAGCATGAGCAAGGAAGAAAGACTTCAATATAAGAAAGAATGCGATCTTATAATTGACACTTTATATCCTTTCTTCCAACCATTGCTGAAGTGGGAAAAGACTGAAATAAAAGTTGATGGTAAAACAATATTTGGGTATGAATATCCTTTAAAACTAAAATATGGGAAAATTCTGAATGAAAAAGGTGGAATGTATATGTACCAAAACCTTTCCGAAAAACTGGCGATGATAGATTGCCGAAACAACAATGCGGGTTTATATCAATATGAGAACTTGTATCTTTGTTCTTCAAAGCTTACTGCCGCTAGTTATGCTACAAGTAGTTTTGCAGGTGGAGAAATGGGGCTAATCGCTTATAGACTGATTCAAGGTGCAGATATTATCAATTTTGAAAACTTCTGTCCAAACTCTAATATACAGTCAATTATGAATAAAATTAGAGAATTTGCTAAAGAGGGAAACGAAAAGCCTGCTATCGTTACTATTGAAAACATAGATGTAGATTATTTGTCGTTTGAAGATGGTAAACCCATAGAGAAAGATAATTTTGCAGAATGGCTCGAACCAAGAAGAAAACGTCAATTAAAGTTTAGATACACAAAACCATTAGAGTTAAGTGAATGCAAAGTTGAGCTTTATAACAAAGAACTATATTTGAAAATTAAAGAAGAAGAAAAATAATATGGAAACTAAACAAATTATAGAAAAGACTGAGGCGCTGATAGATGCGCTTCGCGCTACATGCTCGGCATATGGATTGTCGGGCGATAGTAGCGAGTATAAAATCATCGTACAGGTGTTTTTGTATAAGTTCTTGAATGACAAATTCGGATATGAGATAAAGAATGCAGAGACGGACTACAAGAAGCAGCTTTGCGATGCTGAGCATTGGGAAGATGCTTTCTGCGCCATGAGTGAAGACGACCGCGAGGACTTGCAGGATTTTGTGCCTAATGCTCCGAGAATGAAGCCGGAACATCTGCTGGCGACACTCTATAACCGCATGAACGATGATAGCTTTGCTACGCTGTTCGATTCGACGATGGTGCAGTTAGGTCAGAACAATGCAGACCGCTATAGTGTAAAGACATCAGGCCAAAGCAATGTGGCTCTGTTCGAGGCTATCACCGTACATGTGACGGATATTGACCGTCGCGATGACTTTGCAAGGGCATTGGTGAATAACCTCATCACATTTAACTTTGAAGATGTGTTCGGACAAAGCTATGATTTCTTCTCTACCATCTTCGAGTATCTGATTTCGGACTATAACAAGAATGGCGGTGGAAAATATGCAGAGTACTATACACCTCATGCCGTAGCTACCATTATGGCGCGACTGTTAGTGGACGACGATGCAGAGTTGAAAAGCGTAACTGGTTGTGACCCAACAGCTGGTACTGGTACTTTGGTGATAGCATTGGCACATCAGATTGGCACGGAACGTTGTACCATCTATACACAAGACCAAAGCCAGAAAAGTACAACCATGCTTCGATTGAACCTGATATTGAATAATCTGGTTCACTCCTTACCTAATGTCATTCAAGGTGATTCGCTTACGAGCTGGGGCCACTTGAAAGATGGAGAGATGAAGGAAATGTTCGACTATGTAGTGAGCAATCCCCCCTTCAATGTGGATTTCAGCGAGACCGTTACGAATAATGCTTTCTTGAATAAGGATCGTTTTTTCGCCGGAGTTCCTAATGTGCCGAATAAGAGCAAGGATTCTATGGCCATCTATCTCTGCTTCTTGCAACACATCCTATATATTTTAAAGAAGAATGGTAAGGCTGCTGTTGTGGTGCCTACTGGATTCTTAACAGCCAGTACCGGTATTGCACAGAATATCAAGAAACGCATTATTGAAAAGGGATGGCTGAGAGGTGTAGTAAGTATGCCATCAAACATCTTTGCAAATACGGGTACGAATGTCAGCGTGATATTCATTGACAAGGGGAATGAACATAAAGATGCTATTCTGATAGATGCTTCCAAGCTAGGAGAGAAAATCAAGATAGACAAGAACCAAAAGACCGTGCTACGCGACTTTGAGATAGAGAAGATTATCAGCACCTTTAAGAACCGTGAAGATGTGGATGACTTCTCGAAAGTCGTTAGCTTTGAAGACATCACTAAGAAGAAATTCTCATTCAGTGCCGGACAGTATTTCGACATCAAAATAGAGTATGTTGATATTACAGAAGAAGAGTTTAACAGTCGTATGGCAAAGCATCAGGAAAACCTTCAAAAGATGTTCGATGAAAGCCATGATTTGGAAAGAGATATCATGGAACAACTTGGAAAGTTAAAATTTAATGGGTAAAGATTTGGTAATGCAAAGAAAATAAAGTATCTTTGCATTCCATAAAACAGACATCGTGGGAAAAGAGCTTAGAAAGCTTTCTCGTTAAGCCTCAAGGAACCGCTAAATCCATAAGAGTACAATCACGAGTAGAAATGCCTACCAGCTCATTCCTCCAAAACGGAGGCGTGAGTACTGGCAGAAGCAGTATTCGTGTATGTACTTAGCGGTTCAATGAGGCGTTACTGTATCTATAAGGTGCTCACGTTCTCTTTTTTTAAAACAAATCATGATACCAATAGTCCTAACCTAATTATTAACATTTTAAAGAAAGACTATAGATATGGTTTCTAGAACTAATGGCGGAATACGCTGGACAAAGCATAAGAAAATTGAAGAACTCCTCGACGATCCACTCGTAGAAGAAGTCTACGGGCTGTTCTTGCAGGTGAAAGACAGCCCGAGACACATAGCCATAACGGCTGAAAACCTATTGAATGAAGTGTTTTACATCTGTTCGAAATTCTATCAAGATAACAACCCTGAAGAACATCTTGGAAAATACACACAAGAAATAGAATCAGATTTGGGATGGCACTACGCCAGCGATTTGGTAATGGTGATAGCATACGTTGTTTTGGGGAATCGAAGCAGGATTTCTCAGAAAATTCAGCGAGTAAGAAATGCCATCAAATTTCAGTATCAGCAGATATACTATTGGCGTGTTTTCTGCGAGCGGGAGTATCGTAGCGCAAGGAAAAAGTCAGAAAAAGTAAAGGTTGTTAATCTTCAAGATTTGGCAAAGATGACTGATAAGACTATCATCATTCAAGTCAATAATGCTGATATTAACGTTAATAGCCCTGGTAATCAGATTATACAACAGCAAAAGAACGATTTTATCAAGAAGAAAGTAAAGCATGGATAAAGACAATCAGCAGTCAGGAGGTTTCGTGGTGCATGTATATAGCCCAGGGAACCAAATCATTCAGACACAGAACAACAATTATTACGGTCCTGTTTACCAAGGGAAGAGTGAAACAGCAAACAATAGTTTCACCGATGAGCAGATAAGTAAGGCTTTGTTGGCTTGTATTGGGGAAGATCGGGTAATAAATATCATGCGGAGGTGGGCTGGAGCCTACTGGTGCCTTAGATGGAAATGCAATTATCCTGTTGATATCAAAGAGTTCTGTACGAAGATAAAAGGTCTGAAGTTAGATGTCGCGAAGGATTATGTTTGTGACTATGAAAACATAAGGCATTTCTGTAAGCTTTCCTTTATGGAATACGATCCATTTGGAAAAGGGGAAGTAAAAGTGAGTGCTATGGATAGAGAGGTCTATTCATGGTGTCGTGAAGTTGCCAATAAATTAGCCGAAGAACTAGGAAAAACATACCTTCCTAAAGAGTAGAGATACCAAATCGATACCAAATCGATACCAAATCGCTCCAGACTATCTGGGGCGTTTTTTTTGTCCCTACCTTTGCGTCGTGAACAGGTGTCAAAGCCTCGAAGCCACGCAAAGGATAGTCCTCGCGTGAACATTATTAATTTAAATATTAAGTATCATGGCAAAAGAAACAATTAAAACGGTATCGCTCGAAAAGACCCTCAAGGTCTATGAGCAGGATTTAACCTATCAGTTCGGTGTAGACAGCACCGCACAGTATGTCATGGAGTGCCTAGAGGACAAAGTAAGTCCAAAGCTTCTGGATGTACTCAACGCAATGTTGCTTGGTTTCAACGACGACATGCAGTTGGAGATAGCCGACGACTTGCTGGACTTCGCCTACGGACAAGTGGTTCACACAACAGGTTGCCCCTCGGCTGACGCTGTGCTGAACGCATGCTACACTTGGATCGCCGAAGAGAAGGGTTTCGAATTCTCAATGAACTAAGTATTAACTCCGAGGTTTTGTGGGGTGGTTTTTCCATGGAACAAAGCGCTTTACACCTTCACCGACCTCACTAAACATCGGACGAAAATGATTAAGCAGAATCAGGAGCTGATATACTTGGACGGTATGTGGCTCAGACAGGAACATCTGTTGAATTTGGCAATGGGCGTAGGCAATTATGCCCAGGCGGAGCATTATCTCTTTGCTTTGTTGGCTGATGCTGTACTGAAAGGTAAGGGTGAGGCCATACTGGAAGTAAACAAGGTAAGGGTGCACTATGGGCTAAAGCCTATTCCTTTATCTAACGACTTGGAGGACGCAGATTTTAGTGGTAACCCCAAGCAGTCGTCTGCCGAAAAGAAGACAAAGAGTTTGTTTAACACCATGTCGAAAGAAGATAGGATAGATGTGCTTCGCAGATGTATAGCGATGCTACTATCCGATTATCACCTATTTATATATGCGCGTCATTGGCTGGGCATCTTCATGGTGATTAGGGACCAGCTCTTTGGAGGGTGTCTAAGCCAGGCGGAGTTCCTTTCGCTTGCGATCAAGATTACTCCAGACGAACTGCCCAAGAAGTTACGGATATGCAAGAACACTATGAAAAACTTCGGTAGGGAGGTCGGAGAAGATGACCGAGGTCAGGCATACTATAGGATGCATTGCAACCCTCAGAAGGAACTATGCGATACGTTTTGGGCAATCATCCAAGAGACGATATTGACGGCAAATTGACGCTAAAACGTTTCATTTGACGGCAAATTTGACGATTATTCGGAGATTTGACGCACTCTCAGAAATGCATTGATTTATTTCCGAAATTTGCAAATGAAAATTAGCGAGATGAATTGTAGTTGTTTGCATAAAAATAGTGGTTTCATTATGTTGTTTGGAAAAATACTTTGCATACGTGAGCAGACAGCGGTCTGCGCCCCTCAGCCCTCTGTGAAGAACGCTGAGTTTTTAAAACAGAATTTATTCATCATTTAATATAAAAAGAAATTATGAAAAAAGTTATTTTTTTCGAGAACTATGATGGGCGTTTGCACCGTTGCATTTTCGCCGGTCTTGACAACAACAATCGCCCCCAATGGGTAAAGGTTGACCAGGGTGAAGAAATGATGTCGCTTCAGCATTACATGGAGGCGAACTGTTTGAAAGGCGAAGACATGCGCGTATTATGTGTGGAGGGTGAGACGCTGGAGTCGGCTACGATGGCGCAACTACTGGGGGCTGTTCTTCAAGGCTATCCTTGTGTCTATATAAAGGCACTGGCTGATGCCATCAAGAATTTAAGGAATATGGGTA
>Ga0326512_10003532_pt1 | contig 11441 bp, 18 predicted proteins | sample 1_2617_0518_D_FD_203652 | JGI IMG/M metagenome (GOLD analysis project Ga0326512, IMG submission 203652) | Bovine rumen microbial communities from UC Davis, California, United States - 1_2617_0518 | ecosystem: Host-associated > Mammals > Digestive system > Stomach > Rumen | place: USA... | reverse complement strand
CATGTAGGCCACCAGGAAAGCTTCCTCGGTGCAAGGGGCCATTTCTCTGTTCAGGTCCTCTCGGATCTCGTCATCCATGAGTGCCACTGCTGCTTCGTACAGACCGTTGGCGATGATATCTCTTGCCAAATCCTGTCTGAGATCTGCCGCAAGGGCTTCCTCTGCTATGTTCATGATTGCGCTCATCTTTGTTCTCCTCTCGTTTCAAATTAAGTTTTCCAGTACCCATTCATCCGTGACAGGTTCCAGGTCCTGGATATCACATCCTGTTGCAATCAGGTAATCGAGAAATGGGAGTAGCTCCTCTGGGTCAAACCGGAGCCTTACAGCCCCTTTATTCTCGAATACTAGGCTGCCGGACTTTTTACTGATACCGGCAGTAGCCTGGATTTTTTTGTTATACACAGACCACATAACCGGTCTCCTTTCTGCCTTATCGGCTGTTCTGCCATGCCTCGATCTTTGTAATCAGCGTCCAACAGGACTTTGCCTTTCGCTCGTAGCCCGCATCTTTGAGTCTCCAATAGACTTTTTCGAGGGTGTCTTTTGCTTTGTTGACATCATATCCGAGGATGTCGTCCAGGTCTTCTCTTTCTTTTTCCATGTTGTCTCCTTCCTTTAGAACTTCCTGATTCCGTCTTCGTTGTGGTTCTTCACCCAGTCGTTGATGAGGATCGTGCAGGAGAAGAGGTCTCCGTACTTCTGGATCATCATCCTGTGGTGCCTGAGCTTTCCGGTTTCAGGATGCCTGTCGCTCCAGGTCCTGCATACTTTGTAGGGATTGTACCGGTCTTTCTCATCGTAGAAGATCGAAAGAGTACCGGCCTTTGCGTTGACGAAACCAATCTTTTTCATTTCCTTGCTCCTTTCGGTTTTGTTAACCGGTTTTTAACTGTCTTTATCATACGCCTATAAAGTATCGTTGTCAACACTTTTTTGTCGTAAAATCACAACTTTTTTTATCCTGTTGTCCAGACGGCATTTCTGCCGTTTCGCCGCCCTTCCGCGTTGCTCGTCAGTGGACTTATTCCTGATATGCGTCCTGCCATGCAAAGTTGATCCTTTCCTCAAGGTCCATAATGGTGTCGTGCAGGTCCTCGAGAACGCTTGTATCAGCATTATTGGCTATGGCCTCTGTAAGTCGTTTCTTTGCGTCTTCCAGTTGGCTTTCTAACGCCTCTGGATTTTCATACTGTCTGTACATACCTTCTCTCCTTTCGACTTTATCTGGGACCGAAAGCACCAGTCTCTGCAGCGTTTTGTAATACTGCTCATATGGAATTTCACCGTTGAATGCCAGTTCCTGCAAATCCATTTCCAACAGATATTCAGCAGACACGGCTTTGTCGTAGTATTCCTTTGCCGGGATCTCTGATTTGGAATATTTTCCCCAGAGGTCCTGGATCTCTGTCCAGAACCTGGTTACAATTTCTCTTGCGGTCATAGCCCGTCTCCTTTCGAATTTTTTACATCGTGATCGTGTAGCAAGGCATACCGGATGCTGCATAGTTTCCTGCGTACTTGATGTATCCACCAGCTACAAGGCCATTGAAGACCGCCTGTCCGCAGATCCGCTTGATGGTTTCGGCAGCGAGTGCGTGAGTAGGATGCTCATCGTACTGTTTCAGGTGGTTGACGATCCACTCGTGTGCTACCTTAGGCTCCATCCATGCACAGTGGTTATCAGGAATGCACCAGTAGGCCTGGGGGATGTAGTCGTAGAAGTCGCCTCTGTACCATGCGTCATGAAGCTCTGTTCCAGGGGAAGCGAGAACTCCGCAAGCCTCGTTAAAGGCATCTGCAAGGCTCATGCGATAACGCTTCTGATTGTAGGCTGTACGCCTCTTGATGGTCTCCGGGACCGGTTTCGCAAATTTTCTCTTCATGGTAGTTCTCCTTTCTTAATCGATGCAGAAGATCACTTCTCCGGTTTCCTGGTCGTAGACGGTGTCGATATCCTTGTCTGTGAACAGCATGTTCAGGATATCTGTTGTGTAGTTTACCTCTCGGCCGTCTCTGAACTTTGCAACAATGTTGCGTCTCTCTTTCAGGTCTACGATGTAGTCTCTAGCGATATACATATCTGATACCTCCTCTGGTTTGAAGTTTTTTGCTGCTCACTGCTTTGGATGTGTGAGTGCAGCTTTACGGGGATCGCTCCCCGCCATCAGCTTTCAGCTTATTCTTCTACATATGTGACGCTGTACCATGTGCAGTTATCGTGGTATCCCAGTAACCAGGCTTCCAGTTCGTACTGGCGCTCGTTCTCTGCTGTGTAGTTCCCATTCTCGTTATAAGGGAAATACTTGCAGACTTCTGTGCCGTCTTCGTATGTTGCTCTTGCTTCCCACATATCGCCTCTCCTTTCGAAATTTTTATTCTTCTACGATCCAGTTGATGAGGTCCTCGTCAGATGTTCTGTGGATCTCTTCCCAAACATCCGCTTCCTCTCCATTGTGATCCATGCCGCCCATGACCATATCAAAGGCGATCTGCTCTAAAAGTGTTCTTTCCATACTCAAGACTCCTTTCAAAATTTTTAACTATGCCGGTCACTTTGGATTTACCGGTGTAGCTTTACAGCCCGTAGGGGCTGCCATCAGCTTTCATAGCATTTTCCAGACTTGATGTCTTTCATCCGGTCCTTTGCAAGCTTTGTGATGTACTCACAAGCGGCAAGAGTGATGAAGCACTCTGCAAAACCGTTTTCTTCTGCTGTCAGAAGACCGTTGACATATCTGCTGTCGAATTCTGCAAGCCCGTCTAACTCCAGGCCCTTGATGATCCTGACCGCTTCCGTATAGGAAACAAGACCGGTCATGTATTTTTTCATTGCGTCATACATTCCGTCTGTGGCGATCTCCTGTGCTTTTGCTGTGATAGCGTTCTGTGTGGCTCTGTTCATATCTGATCTCCTTTGAAAATTTTTTAGCCTGTCCCGTACTTTAGATATCGGGGATGTAGCTTTACTGCCCGTAGGCAGCTATCAGCTTTCAGTCTTCTACGGTGTAGATGCGGCGGAAGCCGTTGTCCATTGTGACCGTCACGGTGCTTGTCCCGTCATAGTTGGTGACGCGCCGGATGCTTGTGATCCATTCGCACTTCTTCAGGCTCTTTGCTATCATGCACTTTGCAAGATCCTTGTACACTTCCTTTTCATCGGTGATCTTGTAGTCATCCGGGATCCATTTCTTGCCGACTTTCTTTTCGCTTACCATCTGAATGTTTTTCATTTTAGATCTCCTCTCGTTTCAAAATTTTGCGTATCCGGTTAGTACTGATTAAGTAGTCGCCGCCTGACCTACTCGGCCTAAGCAGCGGTACGGCTAAACCGTTTCGCGTTTGGTTTTCTTTTGTTGTACTTATAGTACCATGATTAACCGGTTTATGTCAATGGGAAGTTTGAAAATTTTTGCATGAATAAGCGCATGATATTAACCGGAATAGTGAATGCTTTCTGATCTAGAATCTAGACTAGTTTCAAAATTTTTGTACGTAATATACCGGTCTAGTTTGAAATTTTTTGCGTATATAACCGCCTCTGGTTTCGGAATTTTTGGGCACCTCTGGTTTCGAAATTTTTGCGTGATATATGACGGGGAAACGGGATCCAGGATGCGGACCGGCTGATGTGATCGCTAGCAGATGGGCTTTAATGGTGGCGTGGCGGCTCCAGGGGGTGTGCAGATAGATGTGATCCTGTTCTTGACGGATAGAAGAGGCCGCCTGATGGATGCGCTTTACATGGCAAGCCGCAAGGCATTACCCGCGCATGGTCTGCTGGATGAAGATATCCCTATATGATGCGATTCGGAGAGGATGAACGTATGCAAGACTAGCCAATATATGGCCCTGTTTCGGCTCTGTGGCGTGGCTTATGTGGGTGGTCTATGACTTGTAGCTGTATGGGATCCGATGCGCTTAGAGGCCCTGTTGGCGTCCTTATTATGGATCTCATATTTGCATGGCTGCAGACTTTGCCGTGTGCGCGATAACTGTGCACCGCGTGTTTTTATATAGGTTGCATCGTGCGCGTTTATAGCTCTTTTGCGCGTTTTATAGGTTGCATCACGTGCGTTTATATGGTGCATCGTGCGCGTGTTTAGCTATGGTGCACCGCGTGTGCGTGTGTGGGAACCAGGCGGCGGATGTGATCGCCCATGATCCAGTCTCTTCAGGTGGACCGCTGCCGGAGGTGATCCAGTTATAAATATATTGAAAATTTTTTTAAAAACTTGTTGATATAAACCGGTTTATGTGGTACACTTAAAGAAATAAAAGAGTAACATATAAACCGATTTACAAATAGGAAAGGAAAAAAGAAAATGTTTGAATATGTTATGACTTATAAGCCGCGCTTAAAGCGCTACACACAAGAGCATGTTAAAAACGCTTTAGGCCGCTTAATACTTGACACTAATTTAGACTCATTTACAGCAACCGGAAAAACGAACCGTGAAAAAATCGAAAGTATCTGTAAAAAGGCAAATGAGATTAATTCTTATTTCCTTGCATTCCCTATCAACTGCGGAATTGAAAATATCGAAAGTATTAAAAACTGGAAAAACTAAATAAATCGGTTTTACGGTTTTCCGAACAAAAAAACCGGATGCAATTTAAAATCAGATTTTCGGAAAGGAAAGGACAAAACAATGTTAAATATTATTATTACAGTACTCGCGGCCATGCTTAAAAAGGAAACTGAAAAAAACGGTTTTATGGCAGCCGCTGAAAGACGCGCTGCATTTATGAAAAGTGTACTTGCCAACAATGTAATGACACTTTACAAGCGCATTAAAAAAGGCCTTGCTATTAGTTGTATATCGATGCAGCGGAAAAATAAGAAGATGCAGCCAACGGAAAAAATCGGTTTTCTGATTTTCTCAATTCCGGCAGTTATTACTTGCCCATTTGCTACAAGCCTCTGCATGAAATATTGCTATGCAAAATCCGGATACAGATATGATAGTATATGCAAGTCTCATGTTAGAAACTGGATAGAGTCACAAAAAAGCGACTTTGTCCAGAATTGCATTAATTACATACATAACGCGATATATTGCAAGAATGGAAATATAAGAAAGGACTTCCAGAGGAAAGACGGCACTTTAAAGGATATTTGCATACGTATACATGAAAGTGGCGACTTTTATTCAAGTGAATATTTCCGCAAGTGGTGCGATATCGCGCGCACATATCCAGACTTTACTTTTTACGCTTACACTAAATCAGTACCATATGTAATTGAAAATCTGGATTATATCCCTAAAAACTTTATTGTGCGTATATCGTTTTTTCCGGATACACCAACAGAATATGTAAAGCTTACATTTAAGTATCATTTGCCTTTTTACATGGCAATGGAACACGAAAACATGAAAGATGTTAAAGCCAACTTTGTATGTGATTGTGCGGCCGGATGTGGTAAATGCGGGAATATGTGCAGCAAAACAGAAAAGAAAGTTATCACAACAGAATTAAAAAAATAAGCTTATAAGGGATCCTAAAAACCGGTTGCAATGTGCGGCCGGTTTTCTTTTGCCCATGACACTTTAACACTTTAATGTGCTGAAGTGGTCCAGGTTCCTGGGAGGGATCACCGCTTTACTACTTTAACACTTTAAAGCGGCGGAGCGGGCGGGGCCTGGGAGTGATCCTGAAGCTTTAATAGTTTAACGCGCTAAAGTGGCAAGGGTGATCCGGATCATGGCTTTATCGCTTTACCGCGCTAAAGTGTCGGCCGCCTAGGATGATCCTTTAATACTTTACATTGCTAAAGCGTGTGGCTAAAGGATGCACGCCAGCTGTAAGACGCCGCTTATAAACAAATACGCGCTAGCGTCGAAACAAGCGAAGCGCTTTTATACTTTACAGTGCTAAAGCATGCCGGGTCCCTGGAAAGATTGACAACTGGAAAAACGTGTTATAAACTTTTGCTTAAGATTTTACACTTTAATGCACTAAAGTGCTGATCCTGGACACACAAAAAATTGAACGCTTGCAAGGATGCTGCAGCCGATGCAGCCGGAAAACCGGAATGGAAAATAAGATAAATTTACTTGAATTGACACAACAATTTATCGATACAGAATTACAAGGGAACGCCGACAATGTACAATCGAAAAATGACTTTTTAATATACTATTTAAGTCTGAAGATAGCACAATATGTTAACATTGATGATATAAATCAGCTAAAGGATATCTTTGTTCAATACTGTTATGTATGTTTAAAGTATAGTATTTTACCGTCTGCTAAAATGTACTGTATATTAATTGGATTAGACTATAATGCATATAATGAATGGAGACAAGGAGTAAATGTAAGCTCTGACTATACATTGTTTGCAAATACTATACATAATACTTGTATGTCATTAATAGAAAATAAGCTATCCAACAGTGAACAAACAAGAGTAAATTTAATGTTTATAAGTAAAGCTGTATATGGATATACAGAAACTGCACCTATACAAAGGGTAGAACGTATTGATATACAAGTGAATGATATTAAGAGTATTACTAATCGATATGGTAATATAAAGGCTATAGAATCAAGTGATACTTAATACACTTATAAACTATTATGAATAATGGTATATATGGTATGTATACGTAATATCATTTGCTTTTAAAAAAGAGAGAGATAGGGTATATAGATATACTATATAAGCTTGCTATAGATACATTATGGTATTCAATACACTATGAAATAGTGATAAATGATATTATGAGATGTTATTATACTTGCTTATTAATATCATATGGTATAGGGGTTATATGTATAGATTTTAGACTACCTAGTAAGTCCGAGAAATAGAGAAAATTTTAAAAAGGCTATATAGATATATACTACCAGTACCAATAACATAGATCATATATATCTAAAAATAGAGAAAATTACAAAAAGACCTATAATATATACTACTACCATACATAGGACTTATATATAGACTATATACTAGAGATACTTATACCAGTATTCTATATAAATCATATATACTCCAGAATATAAGAACTATAGATATATATACCTGGTATCTTAAGACTTTATATAATATATATACTGATCTGAGATACTAGGTATTATATATATAATATATAGGGATTCGATTTACTCTATATAATATATATATATTTATAATGGCTCTGTATATGTATCTACTAAGTCTAGGTTATCTACTAGTCTAGGTTATGTATTGTAGATTCTATAGTATATTAAGTGTGTATCTCACTACGTTCGATACACGTATTGTCTTTTACTCTTTCTTTGCTTCTTTCTTTCTGCTTTTCTATTAAAAAGTTTTTGAAGAACTCCCTAGACGGTCTAGATTTTAAAGGTTTACCCTTTAGCGTAGCCGCTGCCGATGTCGGCTTGCCCTTGGTGCCGGTATGCGGTAGACTGGGATAAGTCACTGCCCCAGGCGGTGTACGAGTAAGACAAAGGCGGTATTGAATGTTAGACAGAGTTGAGATCAAGCAGGACGGCCCAATCATCAGGATCAGGGTCAACGGTCAGGAGCTGCATGGAGTCACGAGCGTCCGGTATGAGGCAGAGGTATCCAACATCCCGATGGTCACGCTTGAGATGTATGCGGATGTGGATGCAGATGTCGAGGCTGAGACTGCGATCTTCCACCAAGTGCTTGAATGATACCTTATAAACTTATTGCAATTAGTTTATAAGTGTGCTAATATAGTCGTAGGGGAACAACCCACAGCGAACGAAAGGAGCGACTATTATGGCATACTGGGTATACATGAGAGTGTCCACGAGGACACAGGCAGAGAAAAACAGCACGGAGAATCAGCGAGAGGGCATCAATAAGTACGTTGCTGACCACAACATCACGGTCGCCGGAGAGTTTTCTGACGAGGGAGTCTCTGGAGCAATCGACAGAACTGCCGATGACGATGCGATCTATAAGCGTGAGGGCCTCATCGAGTTGCTTGGCACAGCTAAAGAGGGCGATACGATCATCGTACAGAGTACTTCCAGGCTTTGGCGTTCGGATACCGCAAAGGTTCTGATCCGCAGAGAACTGATGAAGAGCAAGCTGAACGTTATCTCGGTGGACAACCCTGACTACGACCTCTACACCAAGGATCCGGTCGAGATGCTCATGAATGGCATCATGGAGATGCTTGACGAGTACGAGAAGATGACAATTGCCATCAAGCTTGCGAGAGGCCGTGTAGCGAGAGCCAGGACCGGCAACAAACCTTGCGGTACTTGCCCCATCGGTTACAAGTGGGTTGGCAATGAGGTCAAGATTGACGCTGAGACTGCACCAACCGTATGCGAGATCTTCCGGCTGTACATCGAGACAAAATCCCTCAGGCGTACTGGAAGAGAGCTTACTGCTCGTGGGCATCTGTCCAATCAGGGCAACGAGTTCTCCGATATGTCCCTCAAGAAGATCATCCAGAACGATTTCTACATCGGTGTTGTAACGCATGGCACGGTCAAGGTAGAGGGACACCACAAGCCTCTCATCGAGAAAGAGGTGTGGGATGAGGCGAACGCTATCCTGCATAGGCCCAGAGCGACCAAGCACCACAAGCAGGAGATGACAGCGACCACCCGTTACCGCAAGCCCAGGAAGACCCATGAGGAACTGGTTGCCGAGATCGAAGCCAAGGCGGCTGCCCGTAGAGCGGCTGAACAGACTGCATGACACCAAGACCGTTGTCCTAGATGGATGGCGGTCTTTGCAACTGTTGACAAAGTATTGAGAGGTATACTAGATTAGTCTCATGATTAACACTATAAGAATTTTGCTGATGTGTGTTGAAATCGCCCGTATAGTGGTCTTCGGACTCTGCTGTTTGGGTGAAGAGGATTTTAACCAAGGGATTTTGGATCTCGTTAAGGTCATCGTGAGTGCCAGTGTGCTGTACTTCCTGCGGACATATCCAGTACCGATGTAAGATTTTACCGCATTTCTAATCCCTATTGACAAGGTATTGTGGGGACGATAAAATGCGAAGCGTACACACGACAGAGATGCGTACTGGTAGCGGTGAGTAGCGAGAGACCGATGGGCTGTGTGGATTGCAGCGATGTAGCCCGTGCAGTCCGGTCGGCTCTGACACCGCTGAAGAAAGAGGTAAGTCCGATGGGCAGTTTTGAAAAGGTTGAACATCCAAAGCACTATAGCGGCGGCATCGAGGTATGGGATGCCATCATAGCATGGGATCTTGATTTCCTGCTTGGCAACGTAGTCAAGTATGCGGCAAGGGCAGGAAGGAAACCTGGAGAGTCGGCTGTTAACGATCTGCTCAAGGCTAGGCAGTATCTCGACAAGGAGATAGAGGCCATCAAAGCCAAGGGCGGCAACAATGAGGTGCAGATGTGAAAGTTCAACTTAACTCCATTACAAACATCGATGATGCGCTCGTAACCATGTACTTCTCACGAGGCACATGGAACTGGGATCTCGACAGAGAAGTCAGAGAGACGGTCGAGAGCTGTACGGATCGGCATGGCAGATATCACAGCAGTGTGGCTGCTGATGTCAGAGAGAAGTACATCAAGACGATGGCAACCTGGCTCAAGTACGCACCGAAGCACTCAACGATGGCAAGCTTCATCGGATTGTCCTTCACAGTCGAAGGTCTTCACAGGGCCGGTCAAGATGACTGGGACGCTCACGCAAAGCGGATGGACAACAGAATCATCCGTCAGTCAACAAGACTCGGCACACTGCCGGAAGACGCAAAGTCCGACTACTACAAGGACAAGATCCTCACCTACCACGAAGCGATGACTATCCTGGGAATCGAAACACCCGATGAGATCGAGTACGATGGCAAGACATATGTCAGAGTCCATGACGGCTACGTTCTCAAGGGCATGGAGAAGAACAGGGATGCACACAGAGGCCTTTACCACCTTGCATTCCCGTCCAACTTCATCTTCGAGATCAATCTCGCACAGTTCGCTCATGTTTATCGCATGAGGAATGACAAGGGCGGTGCGAATCCCGAAGTCAAGCAGCTTGCCGAGCAGTGCATGAGCCTTATCACAGCCGCACAGCCTCTCCTCACAAGGGATGTGGTCATGTCGATTATGACGGACTGAGGTGGCTGATGTCAGAGATCTTAGAGATCAAGGTGTGGTACAAGGACAAGCTACTGCCCAAGATTTACCGCAAGCGAGATGGTGAGTGGTACGACCTCTTCTGTGCAGAGGACATCTTCGTTCCGCAGTTCTGCGAGAGACTCGTAAGCTTGGGAGTGGTCATTCAGTTGCCCGAGGGGTACGAAGCATCACTCCAGTCACGGAGTAGCACGTTCAAGCACTACGGCGTCATCCAAGGCGATGCGGTCGGTGTCATGGATAATGCCTACAGAGGCAAGAATGACATCTGGAAGTTTCCTGCCGTGTGTATCAATCCTCATGATGAGTGTCTTGGGACTAAAGGCTCATGGATCAGAAAGGGTGACAGGATATGTCAGTTCCGACTGGTCAAGCAGCAACCCAAGGCGGTCATCCGAGAGATTCAGACCGTGGAAGACGAAAGTCGAGGCGGTTTCGGTTCTTCCGGTAAGAGATAACTCCATCAGAGTTTGCTGATTTGTTTTTCCCCCATATAGCTGTGGGGAGCCTCAAAACTCCTCGCAGTGATCCGTTTGCATATGCCTGATTTTTTGTCATATTGCAGACCTCCTATTCCCCACTAGGACAGAAGTCCTGTTAAGGCTGTGCCAATCGCCGCTCCACCTCCGATTTATGCACGGTTGGCACTAAAGCCGGTGGGTACCACATTGGGAATGCTCTCGATAGCTCAGTAGGTAGAGCAGCTGACTGAAGATCAGCGTGTCGGTGGTTCGATTCCATCTCAGAGCATCTTTCAGCATTTACGACATACCAACTGCTTCTCTCTCGTATGTCCGAGCCAAACTTGCTGATTGGGCCAGAAACGAATCCAACCGTGTTTCTGTTAAAAAGGTTTGCGGTTGGCAGTCATGCCCGGACACATGACTCAGGGCGACCCTCGTTCCGTAACCACCAGAGGGAATGCTTACCAGTAGCGTACTAGGAACTGGAATACAACTGAATATCGAACGAAAACTGGAGAGGTTTTCAAGGATGCCGACACCTGTGTTGGGATCTCGATTTTAGTCACGAGGCTGACGGACGCTGCAGAGGATGGAAAGCCAGTACTGACTCGCTTGGCCTGGGTGTGCCGTTGAACACTGGGGGTCTTTATTCAGATATCAGGGTTCAAGGTTGTGGAAGCCTACTCTGACGGTCTGGCCATCACCGAAAGCGTGGCCTCTTCTGAGGTGTTAATGAACACAAAACGAACCGGTGATATAACAGAGGTCGAAACGCAACTTGCATTCATGAAAGCAGGATACACTGTTTTGGTTCCATATGGTGACTGCGATCCTTATGATCTTGTTGTGGACTTGGGAGATCGCCGATTCCTGAGA
>Ga0326512_10003531_pt1 | contig 11442 bp, 15 predicted proteins | sample 1_2617_0518_D_FD_203652 | JGI IMG/M metagenome (GOLD analysis project Ga0326512, IMG submission 203652) | Bovine rumen microbial communities from UC Davis, California, United States - 1_2617_0518 | ecosystem: Host-associated > Mammals > Digestive system > Stomach > Rumen | place: USA... | reverse complement strand
TAATTCAGACTTAATCCAAGATAAATCTGTTGAAATCTCCTTTAATGTTGTTTGGATCTCTACAATATCTACTGTACTTTGGAATTCCTCTAGTCTAGATACTCTATAATTAAGAGAACTCCAAGTAGCTCCTAATCAGAATACAAATAATACTAACTTCCATATTGTAGCAGGTTGTTTTAGTCGTTCTACCATTAACATACTTTTAATGTAAATATTTATGGTATATTAATCAGAAATTTGAAAATTCAATTAAATAAAAAAGAGAGCTATTCACTCTCTTTTTCTGTATTGTCTTCTTCTTGTTCTTTTTCTTGCTTCAAATATTCTTCTACATCTTCTTCAGGGATAGCAGCTGTTTCAACTGCAACTTCAATATCTCATACATATCACACGTTTTCATTATTATCTTCCATTGATATAATATTATTAAATAAAATTAAGTAGTTGGATTTCAGTTCATTAACCTCATCTTGTATCAGTTTGAATTTACAAAGCATAGATACCTATTACTTCAATCTGAAGCTCATGATCCTGTCCATAAACTTCATCTATATTGAGTACCTACGCTAGCTCATTGTCAGCTTGTATTATTTCTCCAGTTATCAGCTTCATATGTCCTCCTTACATATCAATACTCATCTACATAATATAATCTTCTTACTACACCTGTTTGAACTCGTAATTTTCAAGCATTATCATCTCATACATAGCTTCAATTATAATCCCCATCATATTTGACAATATGTTTCATTCAGTCAAAGTCTGTATATACTAGGTTAGCTCATCTAACTGTTATAAGTCATGGAGAGTACCAATCTGTTTCTATATTATTGTTGGTAACATCGAAATTTACCTCATCATATCAACTATAGCTTCATTCTTTAAAATATACTAGCATTTTATATCTATCTGCATCTCCCCATATAACATCATGTGCTATTGGTAGTTGCACATATCATTTTGTAACATAATTAGCAGAAAGTGATACCGAACTCTGATAACTCCATCATGTATTCTGCCATCATCAAGTGTATTTCTGTAAATAGAATTGTAAATCTACTGTTCACGCAACTCACCGAGATACATAAGTCCAAGTAAAAGCACATACACCATTCCCCATTTGGAATCAAGATAAATCATATGTTGTTTCTCAGGTAGCCCTCAATCAGTTCCATGCTCATCAACTAGGTGATGGTAATGTTGGATATAGATCATTTCAATATGATGTAAAAATTACTGAGCCATCTTTAGTTATACTCTTTCCAAATCAATAATAGTCAAAACTAGGTGTTGCCATTACTATCTACTAATATAAATTATCTCAAACAGGTATCCTTAATCTATTAAGACACCATACTTTACCATTCAATGCTATATTTCAACTACCACTAGAACCTCATGTAATTGCTACTGTATCTCATACTCAAGAAATATAATCTCATATCATATATCATACAGTAGATCATTCATAAGAGAAATATATTCTTCATTGAGAACCACTAGTATATATTCTTATCTCACTATCACCACTTGTTCATACATACACATCTCATAGATTAGCAGTAATTGCTGAGAGTGTACTTACATCTATTTTACTAGCTGTTACTGCTCAGCTCTCTATCTTGCTACTTGTAATAGCTCAACTTGCAATCTCGCTAGCTGTGATAGTATTACCTGCTATTTCATTTGCTGTAATTGTACTACTTGCTATTTGATCTGCTGTAATAGTTCAACTAGCTATATTATTAGCTGTGATTGTATTTGCAGCTATTAAAGTTCAAGATATACTACCATTAGCTATATTATTTGCATTGCTTATTTGATTCTGATATGCACTACCAAATGCTTTATAGGTTACATATTTTCAGCTATTAGGGAATGCTGCACATATCATTATTTTATTTTCTCATACTGCATTTATTGCATTAGTAGTTGAGTATACTGTTCAATCTGTAGTATCACAGTAGATATAAGTAGGACTAGATACATTAGCACTACCTGAACTAACAGTTATTACAGTTCAATCAGGGAGATTTATATCTCAAGAACTCCAAGATATACTTCATACTGCAGGAGTTCGTTGTACTGTTGTATCCCAACCTGCTATACCTAGTCAATCTCATCAACTTTCATTATAGATACTTGTTCATGCATTAATCTTAGGAGAGCTAACTCATGGTACATTAGAAATAGCTCATCATGTATTAGGATCTGTTAAGCTAAGCAATACATTTTCTATATCATTGTATCCTATAGTTGTCATTATCTTTTAACATTATTATTAAAGATAAAATCTAATGCATAAAAGCTAGGTGTTGTCGTTCAATTTCAGTTAAGGATGATTTTAAATTGTATGTATTGGAATTGTTCCCTTACAAATAAATCTTCTGTGAAATTTGCTATTGTATCTGTGGTAGGAGTTAGTGTTCTAAGTGTTGTAAAATTTCAACCATCTACTGCATATTGAATCTCTATACTTTCTCATGATTTTAATGCTGAATATCCTATACCAGCTAAGATTCAATCTTTGATTTCTTTTAGTGAGTTAGCATAATATCCTCTTGTTACTAATTCTCCTGTAGTATTATATACACTATCACTTAATACATCTATTCAATAAGCAGAGCTTGTTTTCCATGCTACAAACAAATTAATACCATCAGAATAAATACAAGTAACACTAGCTCAAGTCTCTGTTAATTCATAATCATAGCTTAATACCTCATTATAGTTTTTATTCTTAGATCACCATGAATATACACCTTTAGTTCATGCTATAACTAATCTTTCATTATATACTCCTATTCAGTTATCAATATCAGAAAAATCATCACATTTCTTTAATTGATAGATCTTATATCCATCTAATATCCCTAATCATCTATTAGTTACTATGTAAGGATAACCATTATAAATCTGAGTTTGGTATGTTACATATCAAATTAGAGGTATAGTCTCATCTGGTACATCACTTACTCAATCCCATAGATAGATATTAGAATTACCTAATGCTGATTGAGTTACTACTCTTATTGCTCATCCTAAATCGTTTAGCTTTTGGATTACTCAACCTTTTTCTAGTGTAAATATATCAGAGAATACATTACTTACATCTACTTTACTTAGCTTCTCACCATTACCAATATACATATCTCACATACTTACTAACAATGGATGGTATGATGCACTGTTTAATGATGTTACTTCTGTAGGAGTTACTGATGCATTATTCTCCATATCTGATACTGATACCTTGTAGAGCTTACTAGCAGAACACCAATAGATATAATCGTTAAATACTGCTCATGAGATACCATTAGTAGATAATCCTGTAGATACTGCTGACCATGTTCAACTAACGCACTTATAACAAGCTCAACTTGTTCAGAATGCTACATACATTGATGATGTAGCTTTTACTATAACATTAATTCTACCTGTAGTAGTAGTTCATGCTACTAACTTTTTACTTAGAGATATACCTCTAGCATTCTCTCTTACTTCTATATTCTTACTTGAAAAATAGCTGTTGTTAATTCATGTGAATATATCATCAGCTATTCCTCAGTTTGCTCCTCTAAATACTGGAGCTATTACATTACTTTCTGCCATTATTTTATTCTAAGAATCATAAATAAGCATCTTCTACATGATATGCACTTTCATTCTCAAAACTTCATTCTACTTGTATCTGTTTTATTCATTGTTGATAATATCACTCCCATAATTGTTGCTTATCAAATATTTGTTTCTCTCCAAATACAAGTGAGTTTAATCCTTTAACTAAAATGTTATGATATTCTGCAGGTAGTTTAATCTCATCTGAAGTATTAGTGAGTGTTAAATCCATTGGGATATATTTACCCTCTATGTATAATTCTCAATCTTTATCTGGAATTGGGATAAGGAACAAACTGCCATCTCTAAGTATACAATAAGGCTTTTTATTTTTATCATGGAGATCCTTTTCAGAATCATATAAACTTGTATCATAGATAGGGATATCTTTACCATTTAAGAATACTTTTAATACTAGCTTTAATCCTGTACTATCAGAATCTGGTTGAGGTAGTATATATTCAGATTGACCTGCTATTACTTCAGTATTAAAACTTTGCCATGCATATTTCTTACTATCTACTACTAATCTTGAGAAGATATCTTTATAGATAATATTTAAGTATTTAAGATAATCAGCATCAGAAATCTGACCACTTGTAGCTGATGTTTGTTTTCTAGATAATGCTATTATTGTAGATACATCCATTAGTGTGTACTTTTATTAATAAAAGATTCATTCTAGAGAGCAAGTCTCCCTGCCCTCTATATATGAATCACTTACTAAGCAGCGATTTTGATATCAACCATTCTGTTCTTACCTTCTGTGAAAGTCTTTTTACCATATAAGCAAGAAATGATGTAGTAATCAGCTTTTTGCTTAGGCAATGGAGTCTTTCTAACATCGATATTTTGTTGCATGATAAGGTCGATAGCTCCTGGTCTACAAAGGATAGCGTGTTCTTCTGCATTTCCTACAGTAATTGTAGTATCATCAGTAGAAACAACAACAGCTCCTGCAGTAGTTAATACTCCAGTAGTAGCATCTAAGTTAGCTTTAGCATTCTTTAATTTAGCTCTGTCAGCAGCACTTACTTCAACATAAGTTGTTCCAGCTCCTGAAGCTCCATTAATAGCTGCAGCTAAGTTAGCTAATGCAGCAGCATCGTTAGCTCCTTTTAATACATTACCAGCTGTTGTTCCGATAGATGCTACGAAAGTGAATTTAACACCTGCAACAGTGATTTCATCAGTAGCAACTACAGAAGAGAAGCTAATAGTTCTTTTGTGGAATACATTGTTTGAAGAATATACTTTATATCCTGCAAAGTTTCCAGCGTATCCATTTTTAAGAGCAAGATCAGCTAATGAGAATCAATCTTGAGCAACTGTTTGAGCAATAATTGAAGCAGTTTTAGGTGATACAACTAAAGCCCAAGTCTTATCCATTTCACATCCATTAGCAGTAAGTTTAGCACCTGCTGTCATGATAGCGTTAAGACAGTTAGAAGTTGATAGAGAGATAGCTCCAGAACTTCCGATATCTGAACCATCACAAGTTACATTAGCATTAACTACTTCTCCTAATACTGATCCATCGATATCGTTAGATAATCTATAAGCAGCTCTTTCTACATAACTGTTTTCTAGATCATATTTGTTTTGAATCCAATCTACTTCATCAATAGCAAATGAGATTTCTTTAGATTGGTCGATATCTAGATATTCATCAGTACCGATAAGGTCTTGTTGAGTAGTATCAGTATATTTAGTGTAATCGTTTACTACTAAATCATTTGGATAAGGTCTGTGGATTCTATCTCCATATTTTAAATCTGGTTGTTCTTCAAATGAACAGATTTGTGTAGCTACGAGAGCGTTTCTAGTTAAATATTGAATTCTTCTACTCCATAGCTCTGGTATAAAAGCGTCTAAATTTTGAGCCATCTTAATGTAAATAAATAATCTAAAAGTTATTTACCTTTCCTTGCTTTCCACCAATCGTTAAACTCTGCATCAGACATCTCTTTCCAGCTTTTTTCAGGTTCTGGATCTTTTGTAATGCCCTCCACTCATGTTGAACTTTGTTGGTGTGGTAGCAATTCTGGTTTATTCTTTGCTAGATATAACTCAAAGGCTGTCTTGGCATCCATTCATGTATACTGTGATTGGATTTTCTTAACCTCCTCCCTAAACTCACTAGCAGTAGAGTTCTTTTCAAAGAATAGTTCCTCTTTAACCTTTTTATCGATGTAGCTATCATCGATTTGGTATTGAGCTTTTTCTTTTTCTTGTGCCTTAGCACTTTTAAAACGAGATTTCCATTTCTCTACATCAGCTTGAGATTTCTCATACAAGGCTTTGTAGTCAATCTCTTCATCATCTTCATCTTCAGTAGGTTCAACTACTGTCTCCAGTTCTTTTTCTTCTGGCATCTTGTTAATTGGTTAGTAATAAAGCATCATAACCTTAGCTAGAGTAGATTTGTGTTGCATAAACCTACAAACTGCGATTATGTTAGGTGTTTAACCTCTTTTAAATTGGCTCTCTTTAATGGCTGAATTCCTTTCCATATAGTTCATGACAAAAACTACCTTTATTCTGATTGCTTAAACATATTATCGATATATTCTGCTTGTTTCTCTGATTCCATTTCTTCAATATCTTCATCAGCTTTATAGTCTGGATTCTCTATCATCTGCTCTGGCAATTTTTCAACTATCCATGCAAGACATCTAATCTCAGCTCTTAATAAATCTGATTGAGTTAGATTTGGATCTTTAACATCCATACAATCTCAGTAGATAATCTTTAATCATAGTTTTTTTTGTCTCTCTATTATTAACTCTTTCATTTTATCCCATCATCTACTCTTGAGTAGATCATCAAGCTTTACCATTTTTTCTGACATTATGATATATTAGAATTTAAATTAACTGTATCTCTAGTTATCAATTCTTCCTTTTCTGGCATTCATTGAGACATCATGATATTAGCTGCACTATTTGCTACTTGATTATTTACCATAGGCATTTCTGGTTGTCATTCTCATAACTCAAGTAATAATCATTGGAGCTTCTGTAATATCTTTTCTTTTAGATCTCCATCTTCTGCTTTTTGCATATACAACCATACTGTGTAATAATCTAAGTCTGTTCTCTTGAATAAGCTCTTAGGCTCTTCTCATAGATTAACCATGTTAAGATAATCCATTGCAGCTCTCTCTTGAGCAGTATAACTAAATATTGAGTTAACTGTGTTAGGCTTTAATCATGTAGCTCTAAGATATAATCTCTTGAATATTGCTTTATTCACAGGTTTGATTTCTGGATCATTTACTATGATAGGATACAATGACATTAAGTTATTCTTCTGTTGCTCATTAATAGCATTGATATCTTCGGTAGCTCATACCATTATGTAAGGCATTTGCTTAGTAATGAATTGGTCTTTATCTAATGTCTTACCTGTTCGTTCAAAGTCTGGATTAAGTAATACCCATTTCTCTTTTCATTCTGGGAAGTTCTCTAGATATCATCTCCACCATTGGAAGTAATAATCTCTATAGAACCATTGCTTAATAGTATTCTTTAGTGATAATTGCATATTAGCATTAGCTTGTAATTGTTGAGCTTCTGCTTTAGTCATGCTTTTATCTGGTAAGATACCTTGCTGTAGACTATCTACCTTAGAATCATATTTAGCTTCATTCTCTAACCATGACATCATATTCCATACATCAGTTTTAATCTGACTCTGTGGTAGTTCAAACATTGCATTCTGTATAGGTTGTGTTCCTATCTCATTCTCATCTATGAATAGATATCTTTGGTCAAATGTTTTCTTCTTAAGCTCTTCTTTATTCTTGATTAATCTACTATTAACTAAGAAATCTCATCATGTTGCTTCTCTTTTGGCTTTCATTAGTGAGAGATTTGCAAGAATAGATTTAGCATTCTGTTTATCTTCTACTTTATCACATATTGATGTACCAAATGGATTTCATCTAACAGGATCATAGTAGTTCAACATGATTGGTCGAGGGATTAACTTAGGATTCAACTTCTCTTCTTTTGTTACTGGCTTTAATTCCTCTTGATAGAATATCTCTGTTAAATCTGCTGAACATACAAACTTCCATTTTCTACCATCAACTATTGTGTAGTGTGTGTAGATATCTAAAGCAAAGTTATCTTCTATTTCATCAACTATGATAGGTCAAGTTCATGCTTTATTGCTATAAGCTTCTCTAGTCAATTCATCTTCCATATTGTATTGCTTAGCGAACCATCTATTTATAGCGTTCTTATCGTATAGATCTTTTACATCATGGATATTTGTTAACATACAGAATCAATGGAATCTGTAGTTTTTACCATCAAATTGTCATGTTTGAGTTGGTAATGGATCTGGTATCCATGAGAGAGGATTAATAGCTCTCCATGTGTTAACTAATTGGTCTTTATCAAATCATGTTTTATTCAAGATTCATACTCCAAAGAATAAACTATCTTGCTCTACTTGATATTTTAGTTGCTGTGTAGCTCATTCTCTTTCATCAAATTCTGCTACTGCATTTAGATTCTGTGCTTCTTCTTCTCCTATCCATCATTGTCTTGAGATAAATTTACATTTAACTCCATTAGTAAAAAAAGATGCAATAAGTGTATCCATGTAATTAGCAACCATATTGATATTGATTATCTTTCAACCATTCTTAGCTTGAGGATTCCATTTCATAATTCTATCTCTATATCTTATCCTTACTGGTCTTACATAGTTTAAACCTAATGCATATTCTCTTTGTATCTGAGTAAGTATTGATGACTTATCCATGCTTAGTTTTCTAATATAAATTTATGGCATTATATTCTGAAATTTGAGAATTCAACTTTTTTTAATACAGCATATCATCAAAGCTTACTGTTATTATTTCTGTATGATTGTTTGTTGATATTGGTCTATTTAATGTTCGATACATTCTCATCATTATTGCATCTGCATAGTCTGGTGAATGTCATAACCTTTTCTTCATATCTTCTTTACTCTCTAATCTCACTTTCTGTTCTCATTCTAGATCCTTTACAATGATATTATCTAGCTCTACTTGGATTTTATCTTTTAGCTCTCATGAAGTATTAATTCTGATTTCTCTTTTCTCCATGAGATACTTAAGCTTAAAATAACATTGAGTCTTTAGATTAGCATAGTTCCTCATCTCATCTTTCTGAACTATTGGAGTTCAGTTATTCATAAAATTTACGCAACCTCTTAGATTATCACATACTCAACCTCATACTCAATCAGAGTCTATACAGATATTACTTCTCCTAACATTGTAATATTGCTCTAGTTCCTTTATTGTTTGTACTGTTTGGTCTGTAGTTCTTCAGTTATAGCTCTTGATATCTACTACTTCTAATCACTTCCAAACTACAATAACAGTATTATCATCTCCTAATCTAGCAACATCACAGGTAATGTAAGTTGTATTATCTGGCTGAATATTAGTAGTAAATAAATCTGTTATCTCATCCCATCTAAAGAGCTTTCATGGTGTATCATCATAATCAAAATTTCAGTAGAGGAGTCTTTGCTTAGTTATCTCATCACTTCTCTCTAATTGTTGGATATAACTTTCATCTAGATATGGATTATCTCATGCTGTAGCTCTAACAAATTTTCTATATGGTGGTAATGTTCAATCTTTCCGAGGTTTATAAAAAACATCATAAACGTGTCATTTATTTGGGTTAAAACACTCTAAGAATTTAGGTGTTTTTCTTATAGTCTCTCAATTAATAAAAAAAGTATTCTGTCTTCAGATACGAGTCTTTAACATCTCGATACCTTTAGCTTCTACTTCGTTTGATTCATCGATAAAAGCTCATGTAAGTTCTAGAGATCAGAATCTAGTCCATTCTGGATCTGATGGTTGAGATGCACAATCTAACAAGATTATCTCACTTCAATTAGGGAACTTGATAGTATTAGTCTGTCAATTTAACACTCACCAATATGATTCTGGAATCTTGTAGTAATCCATTATCTTGTAGTAAGTCGCTAATGTTGTTCTTCTAAGATTAACTAACTCCTTTCTTCAAATTACCCATCTAGATCATGGGAACTGCATAGCTGATTTCCATACCCAAAAATCTCATAACCAGGATTTACTTCATCATGCAGCTCCTCAAAATCATACTTCAGTAGTAATATCATCTTCTAGATACTTAAGAGCTTCTCATTGCTTTTCTGTAGCATAGAATTTTACTTCCATATATTACTTCTTTCTATTAAAAACTATCTTCCTTTTTGGAGCTGTTTTTACTTCTTTCTCTTCTGGGAGTTTTACTTCTACTACCTTTTCAATCTTCTCTACCTTTTTTTCTTCTGGTAGTTTTGCTAAGAGTCCTTTTAAGAATTCAATGATTTCTAGACTCCTAACATTGTTCTTCCATTCTAGCTCATGGATCTTGTTTAAGATTTCTTCTCTCATTCTTCATTAGGTTTAGATATAAAATATTTATGTAATTCTGCTATTAACTTCTCTATCTCAGCAAATTGATATTCAGAGAATGGTTGGCAGATTACAGACAATTTATCAGCTATCTCACTTCGTTTAGTTGTTCAAAAATATTCTGCTACTAATTCAGGTCTATCAGCATCTAATAACTCAATACATCTCTCTAAATCTGATTTGAGATTGCTGTAGATTTTTTTAACTGACATTTTTTGTATGGTCATTTCTTTCATTTCTGTCTTGAATTAATGTAAAGGTCAAATGCATCTATCTTATCTGCTATGAAATCATGGAACTCTTGAAGATTAAAGTCTTTATACTTAGGTGGTTTATCTTCATCATAAATCTGAACTGCCATGAATTCACACAGAACTAACTCTGCGTTTTTATATTCTATTTGTTTAACTGACATAGCATCTCTCATACTTTGTTGGTTGGTTTAGTATAAATTACTCTATGTTTTTAGCAGGTCATACAATTATGTGGATTGCTTCTATCTTCTCTATATTCTCATTCTCACTCTTAACATAAGTAGTTGGCATATTATTCTGTATTCTATTCATTCACCAAATTGTATTCAGATCCTTAACATTGATATTTCACTTCTCTTCCATCTGCTTCAACTTTACTGCACTAAGCTCAATAGCTTTAGAGATATTTCATAATAAAAACTCTGCACTAGGCTCTAATTGTTTCGCTATCTTATCTTCTGCTTTCTTTAAAGCTTTTTCTGCTGCTTTTGCTCTAAGCTCTCTCCTTTCTTTAGCCCATCATCTTGTTCTTTCTCTATGCTTAGAGTTTATAACCACCTTTTTTGATACTCCTTTTGCTACCAAAAACTCTCAGACAGTTTCAATGTCTCACTCAATGTATTCTTTCTTTAATCATTCTCGATTATGCCTTTTTTGAACTGCCATTTCTTATGTTTTAGATATAAAACTATTCTTTATCTTTCTTCCTTGTAAATCAGTAATGATCTGCTAAGAGTATTTTTGCTATCTCTACCATCCTTTCTTTATTCTTCTTTGGATCTACAGATAACTCATTAAGCTCTTTTACTAATGCATCCTTTTCTGATTTCTCCATTAATCACTAGATCAAATAAAACTGATTACTATTTCACATCTTGGATTATTCTTATCTACTCATTCACATCTCATGTTTAGCTCCTTGATTATTGTTCGGTTATCATCTTCTAAGAGTCAGTATTTAACTAATAAATCATTTATACTCTCAACCTTATTAGATAAATCTGATTTTCTGTTATCTGGCATATAGAATTTATAATTCACCTTTAGCTCTTGATTTAATCTTAATTGTTCTACCTGCCCAACTAGACTTTTTAACTGTTCCTTTTCTCG
>Ga0326512_10003528_pt1 | contig 11451 bp, 10 predicted proteins | sample 1_2617_0518_D_FD_203652 | JGI IMG/M metagenome (GOLD analysis project Ga0326512, IMG submission 203652) | Bovine rumen microbial communities from UC Davis, California, United States - 1_2617_0518 | ecosystem: Host-associated > Mammals > Digestive system > Stomach > Rumen | place: USA... | reverse complement strand
CCCGGAGCCGGGCATTTTCCCATAGAAAAAGTTGGGTTGACCGAATTTGAAACTGCATGTATCGGTTTTCTTGACAATCTAAACTGCGTGAGAATCCTGACAACTCTTCCTTAATGCTAGGATTTGAGTGCTTTTCGTTTCTTCTTGCCATTTTCTTTTCCTCTCTAGATGCATATGGCATTATAAACGACTATACATTTCTCGCCGCAGTCCATAATAGTACTTTACCCGGATGGTATAATAACCTTGTCTGAGGGAGAGAGTCCTTGCATCTTCTGCCCAGTATGCAATCCGGATTTACTCAGCAAAGAAAGTGGATTACATCCCCGGTCAAATCACGCAATCCGAATGGCCTGATTCAAGGCTAATAGATTGCATCGCCCTCCGAGCACCGCCGGGCGTAGCCTGGCGCAGCCGCAAAATCAATACTCCCCAAATGCCTCAAGAAACTCTTCAACCCCGTTCTCAGCCGGTGTCATAAGCATAGTCATGTAAACCGTATCCTCATCCCCCACGAACAAATCAACTATCGATACCGACGGCTCATCACCGGCGGGAATTGTCTCAAGAATCTCAGCCGTACAAGTATATCCGTTCAAGGTAATATCCTCGGTGCGCCTCTCATAATTCACCCCCGCCGAATCATACGCCGCCATCTGATACCCGAAGCCGTCCTCGACCAGTGGCGAATAATCGTAGGTGGCAATATCGTACCCTCCAAGGTAAATCATCGTGATGCCGCACATGCTGTACTCGCCGTCATCATTGTATCCTGCCGAATAAACGGTATTGTTGGCAACTATAGACAGCGCCCTCGGACTGGCAACTGCCACCTCCATTCCCGGCACCTGACTCGTTGCGGTGTACCCTTCCGGCAGCTCGAAAGTAATCTCCGTCCCCGGCAGTACTATTGTTCCTTCAGGCAGCTCCCTGACTGTAGTTTGTTCTGTAGTCGCTTCAGTGGTGGTCTCTGTGGTCTCTTCAGATGTGGTAGTCTCTCCCGTAACCTCGCTCTGAGCCGTCGCACTCTCTTCGCTCGTCTGCGCCATTTCTTCAGTGCCTCTGCACCCCGCAAATGATGACATCACCGCAATTGACATACCAACAGCAATTAACCTGCGTAATTCTTTGTTCATAGTAATAATCTCCTGTTACAAGAATCTATTATTCACAGGAGATTATAAAGCTTTAAGACTTTACATCAAGTGTTTCTCATGTTCCGGCACTGCCACTTTCGCCGGCATTTCCGCTAAATCCAATCACGCCTTAAAACCTGCCAACCACCGCTTCAATCTCATCATCCAGATACCCCTTCGCCTCAGCAATAATCGTTACAGGTATCCCCCAGTATGCCTCCGCAATAGCGCCTGCAATTGCTCCAAGTGTATCCGTATCGCCTCCGATATACATAACATTGCGCAAACAACTCTCGTAAGAATCCGCCTCCAGGAAGCACTCCAGCGTCTCCGGAATTGTGTGCATGCAGTCCTCCACATGATGGTAGGTGGGTCTAATCTCATCAAGGTACTTCATAAAAGCTTGCTGCTGATCGACTGTCAAAGCTCGTCTCGGTTCCGGTCTACCTTTGTTTTTCTTCTTGATCTCTGCCATGACGTTATCAGAAGGATTAGTCCTTATGATGTTGTCCATCACCGCCATCTGAAATGTCGGATGCAGCAGGCCATGAACCGTTTCTATTGTCGATACCGATAAGTCCCTCTTTGAGCAATGCGTTATAGAAGAACAGTACATCCGAATATTTGATATCGGTGATCTTCTTTTTTCCAAAGCCCTTCCTGACATACCTGTTATATGTAAATACATAATTCGACTTCGTTGAACTTCGATTGCCAGAATAGATCCTGCTGTTATAAATCATATTGACAATCCTGTTGGGACCAGGCTGATTCGTAAGTCTTCAGAAGAGTTTGAAGAGGACAGGAATCAGCCCGTATTTATGGGAAAATGGAAGTAAGGTGCGACATTTAAGTGATTAATGATGTGTTTGGTATAGAATTTCATCAGATTTGTAAACAAGAGGATGATGGATTATTCGGTCATCCGTGGTTGGGCGAGATTGTTGTAATCGGCAAAGAGTTGATACAGTTGTTTGATGACAATTCTCAGACACTGGGAATAACAGTAAATTAGTAAGCTGACCTTAGCTTGGATAATTAACAGTATTACAGGGGAGCATAAAAGATGGAGATAGTAGGTTACGATAATAAAGACAAGTTTACCCATCATCTGAAAGAAGCAACATTAACTTGCTCGATCGAAGAACTTAAAGAAGTTTCAGCATTTATCAATGAGATCATAAAAGAGCAGGAAAACAATCAAACAGGTGCATGCAGGCATTTCCGGGATTACAAAAAAGATTGGGATAATAAGTGTTCTGATCTGATCGTCTTGCTGGTTTAATCTGGAATTTAGTCGACAAACAGAGAGATAATTTTTAAAGGAGCTCGGGATCGAAGGAGAGATTATATTTACCCCGAGTCACAGCGAAGATAGTATCTCGGTCCTGCTCTTTCTCCTCTTCGGTGTACCTGCGTTTCATGTTTTTCCTCCTAATGGTGGTGATATTTTACTCCATCGGGGTGTAACACTTTTTCGCCGCAGTCCATTTTTCCCTTGACAAATCAATGATTATAAAGTAATCTTCGATAGCTATCAGCGATAACAATAATAATGATCGAGATTAATTATGCCAAGAGATAAGTCATTAAGCCATGAAAAAGTGAACAGAGCTATTAAAGAAGAATTTCTCGAGAAAGGCTTTGAGGACGCTTCAATTAGAAGCATAGGCGCCCGTGCAGGAATGACTTCTGCCGGACTTTACAGGCATTACGCTGATAAGGAAGCCATGTTTAATGCTATGGTGGAGCCGCTGATAGATAGCATTACGACCTGGACTGAGAATCATATAAGCAAAAAATCTGCGCTTCTCGAGAATGAGGTTCAGGATGAAGAATTATTCGGAGAGACTTTCGTGGACATGGTTAAGGAAGTAATCCTCCCCAGAAGAAGTGAGTTTATTCTTCTTATGTCCCGTTCAGGCGGAACAAAATACGAGAACTTTATACATGATTATGTAGAGGATAATCAGAAGATATTTCTAAAGACGATAAAATACATGAAGAACAATGGTTATCCTGCAATAGTTCTGAGTGAGCAGGAACTGCATTTACTGTTGTCAGCATATCTGACTGCGTGTTTTGAACCGGTCATACATGATTATGATGATGATGCAGTAATAAAATCACTAAACACAGTGCAAGAGTTCTTCATGCCGGGGTGGATGAAGATAATGGGAATTAAGTAGAAAGAGCCGCAAGGCTCTTTTTTATTTGCGTTAGCTATCGTTACTAAGTTAGCGTTAGCTAACAAGAATGGATGATTGATAACAATTAATAAAACATAGTGGAGGACAAGAGAATTGGAAAAAACAGAAAAGATCGATCACATGAAATTGATCAGGGAATACGCCGGCGGGCATAAGAATCTGATCACACTTGGAAGATTCTTTGCAGCCATCAGCGCTGTAATGACACTAATTCCATATTACGAACTTTGGAAAGTCATACAGACAGCTGTAAATGGTGAAGATCTGGAAGATATCAAAGTATATGCGTGGACGGCAGTAGCTTTGATCGTTGGTGCGCTTCTGGTATATATACTGGCACTATTATGTACTCATATAGCTGCATTCAGAGTGCAGGCCAATATGAGAAGTTCTCTGATGCACAGGATAATAACATTACCGTTGGGTATTTTTGATGATGAGGGCACCGGTAGGATAAGAAGGATCGTAAATGATTCAACAGCTGCTACAGAGACTTATATCGCACATAACCTTCCCGATAAGACCGTAGCAGCCATAACACCCGTGGGTCTTCTTGTGCTTGTGTTTGCTTTTGACTGGAGGATCGGTCTCATATGCATGATTCCTGCTGTTATTGGTTTTATATGCATGATGACCATGATGAGTAAGGGCATGCAGGAGAAAATGAAGGAGTACCAGGATGCACTTGAGACCATGAGCAGTGAAGCGACTGAATATGTCAGGGGTGTTCCTGTTGTAAAGACTTTCGGACAGACAGTTCATTCATTCAAAAGGTTTAAGAGTTGCATAGACGGATTTGGCAAGTGGGCGACAGATTATACACTTATGTTAAGATTCCCAATGGCGGGTTTTATGACCTGCGTCAACGCTATTTTTGCATTTATCGTAATCTCAGCCTTCGTGGTTACCAAAAACGGTGTAGATAATGCTTCGATCCTGAACATAATGTACTACATAATAATCACACCTCTTGTTACTATCGCACTTACAAAGATCGCTTATTCCGGCGAGGCGGAGATGACCTTGATCGATGCGGTAAAACGCGTTGAGAAGATTATGGAGATCAAGCCTTTGGAAGACGGAAAAACCGAAAAGATGCCGGCAGACTCCGGCCTGGAACTTAAGAACGTCTCTTACAGATATAAAGGTGCATCGAGAGATGCAATAAGCGATGTGAGCTTCACGATCAAGTCCGGTGAACATGTGGCGCTTGTCGGACCGTCAGGCTCCGGAAAGACTACATTAGCCGAGCTTATGGTCAGATTCTTTGACGTCAAATCCGGAGAGATCTTGATAGGCGGTGTCAATGTTAAGGACATGCCGCAAAGTGAACTTATGAAGAGAGCCTCATTTGTATTTCAGGACAGCAGGCTGATCAAGAAAACGATTCTCGAGAATGTCCGCATGGCAAAACCGGATGCAAGCGAAGAGGAAGTGCTGGAAGCGTTGAAGAAGGCACAATGCATGGATATCATCGAGAAACTTCCGAACGGGATAAACACAGTAATAGGTGAAAAAGGAACCTATCTGTCAGGCGGCGAGCAGCAGCGTATCACCATCGCAAGAGCGGTTCTAAAAGATGCTCCGATATTGATCCTGGATGAAGCCACAGCCTTTGCAGACCCTGATAACGAGACCAAAGTACAGGCGGCATTTGAAGAGTTGTCGAAGGATAAGACTCTCATCATGATAGCTCACAGGCTGAGTACGGTAATGAATGCCGACAGGATATTTGTCATTGATAACGGAAGATTGTCAGAATCCGGAACACATCAAGAACTTATGGATAAAGGCGGCTTATACAGAAAGATGTTTGACGAATATACAAGGTCAATAGAGTGGAGGGTAGGTGTATGAAGATGGTAGAAAAACTGCAACACAAATATGCGCTCTCAAAACAAGGCGCAGTGGATATGATAAAGGCCTGCATCAGCGTAACTGTTACCAACATCGTTTACATGATGACAGCAGGAATACTTTATACACTGATCAAGGACCTTCTTGATAATAACCTTAACCGGGACAGGATTCCCTTCTATGCTATTGGATCCGCAATCATAATCGTCCTGGTATTTGTAACGAACTTTATACAATATAACGCCACTTTTCTTACTACATACCGCGAGAGCGGCGTCAGGAGAACGGCAATAGCCGAGAAGTTAAGAAAACTACCCCTCTCCTACTTTGGAAAGAAAAATATAGCTGATCTTACCACGAACATTATGGGTGACTGTGCTCAGATCGAGACGGCATCAAGTCACTGGATCCCCGAGCTAATCGGTGCAGTCGCTTCCGTATGTCTTGTAGGCATCAGTATGTTTTTCTTCTTTGACTGGAGAATGGTCCTGGCAAGCTTCTGGGTAATCCCGGTCGCATTCATAATCATTACCACGTGCTCCGGTGCTGAGAAAAGAGCTGTTCGCAGGAACCAGGCGGTAAAGCTGGATATGGCGAATGGTATACAGGAATGTCTGGAATCTATAAGAGATCTGAGAGCTAACAACGCACAGGACAGATATATGGAAGAACTGGACGGCAAGATAAAGAAGGTCGAGAAGTTCGCATTGTTTACCGAGCTGAAGATGGCTGTATATGTGAATTCAGCAGCAATTATCCTGAAGCTTGGAATCGGAACAACTGCTGTAGTTGGCGGAATACTTTTCACAAAAGGAGATATAGACATTCTGACTTTCTTTATGTTCCTGATGCTGGCAGCAAGGCTTTATTCTCCAATGGAAATATCACTGCAGAACTTTGCTGCGATCATTGCCACCGGCATACAGTGTGAACGACTGGATGAAGTGCTGTCACATGAGATACAGACCGGAACAGAGAACTTAAGATGCAACGGATATGATATTGTTTTCGATCATGTGGGATTCAGATATGATGACGATACGGATGTATTAAAAGACGTAAGCTTCACTGCAAAACAGGGAAAGGTAACGGCACTTATCGGACCTTCCGGCGGGGGCAAGACAACCATATCCAGACTTGCAGCAAGATTCTGGGATGTAAACAGCGGAAAGATCACATTAGGCGGCGAGGACATCTCGCGCATAGATCCTGAGACCTTGCTTTCAAAGTATTCCATCGTATTTCAGGATGTAACATTGTTCAATAACTCTGTTATGGAGAATATCCGTATCGGCAAAAGCGGAGCTACGGACGAAGAGGTCATGGAAGCTGCAAGACTTGCAAACTGCGATGAGTTTGTAGACCTTCTCCCGGATAAGTACAACACAAATATCGGAGAGAACGGAAGCGAGCTGTCCGGCGGTGAGAGACAGAGGATATCCATAGCAAGAGCCTTTCTTAAGGATGCTCCCGTAATACTCCTGGATGAAGCAACGGCTTCTCTTGATGCGGAGAATGAGACCGTGATCCAGGAAGCGCTGTCAAGACTTATAAAGAACAAAACGGTCCTGATCATTGCACACCGCATGAGGACTATAGCAAATGCCGATTATATTGTTGTGCTGAAAGACGGCGTTGTAGCAGAACAGGGAAGCCCTGAATATCTATCAGGATTTGACAGTATATTCAGCCGTATGACCAGACAGCAGCTTATATCACAGAACTGGAAAATGTAATTAATCTTTATACAGAAAAGGAGAGAAAAAATGGAAAAAAATAATCGCTTAAACGCAAAAGATCTTATCAATGTGGGTATCTATACGGCCATATGTGCCGTGATCTGCTGTGCTGTCGCTATTACGGGTGTGATACCTATCATGATGGTGCTGTTGGTGGTATTTGTGCCGTTATTCACAGGTATTCCTTATATGATGTTCCTGACAAAGGTTAAGAAGTTCGGAATGATATTGATACTTAATATCCTTATGGGAGCTTTGATGTGGGTTACCGGAATGAGTTGGTATGCACTGGCAGTAGGAACAGTCTCAGGAATCATTGCAGAACTTATATACCGTGCGGGAAACTATAACCGTAAATGGAATGGAATCATTGCTTATGCGGTCTCAGGAATCTATTGCTGGGCAAATTACTTTGGCATCTTCTTTAATGCAGATGCATATTTCTCGACAAGGCAGAACTATGGTCAGGAATACATTGATGCTGTTACCGGGATGCTTCCCGTATGGATGTGTCCCGTATTGCTTGTAATCGATATAGCTTGCGGAATAATCGGCGGATGGATTGGTACTAAGGTATTGAAGAAACATTTTGTAAAGGCCGGGATTGCCTGAGTATGGAATACAGGCTTAAAAGAGATCTGCATTCGCTTTTGGACCCGAGGACCAAACTGCTGCTTCTTTTCACAAGCTCTGTGTTTGTCGTTGGTAATGCCGGCGAAAAATGGATGGTTGTTTTCTATTGGATCCTGGTATATCTTCCCGTTCTTTTGTTGTTTATCGAGCGGGAATGGAAGGCAGGCTTGATCTCAATTGCCATATATGTGGGAAGTTACTTCGCACAGATGGCTCTGCAGCATGATCTGACGCCGCTGGAATCTGCTTTGGCACTGATGCTGTATATCATTACGAAGATACTTCCTACAGTTATCCTTGCCAGATATATTGTAAAGACCACCAAGGTGTCAGAATTCCTGGCGGCTATGAACCGTATGCATGTTACAGATAAGCTGACTATTCCGATAAGTGTTATCTTCAGGTTCTTCCCTACTGTTGCTGAAGAGTCAAGAGCCATCAACAATTCCATGAAAATGCGAGGCATAGAAATGGGTGCAAAGAAAGCAACCGAAGCGGTTGAATACAGGATGGTCCCACTAATTGCTTCCTGTTCAATCATAGGCGAGGAACTGTCTGCGGCTGCCATGACAAGAGGACTTGATGTGGGAAAAAACAGAAGCTGTATCTGGAACATAAGATTCGGTGTATTCGATTGGATCATCTTAGTGCTCTGTCTGCTCTGTTTTATCTGGTGGGGCGTCGGGAGGTTCTTCATATGATCTGTTTTGACAATGTATCTTATGAATATTCCGAAGGGCAGGAAAGTCTGCATAAGATTACCCTGACCATAAACGACGGGGATGTGATACTGGTATGCGGTCCTTCGGGCTGTGGGAAATCCACATTAGTAAGATGCGTCAACGGTCTTATTCCGCATTTTTATCAGGGAAGAATGACCGGAACCGTAACAGTTGGTGGCATAGATGTTTCCAAGACCACACTAAGGAAGATCTCGCGTTATGTCGGAACAGTATTTCAAAACCCGAGAAGTCAATTCTTTAATGTGGATACCACAAGTGAACTGGCCTTCGGATGTGAGAACTTCGGAATTTCACCTGATGAGATAGAGCAGAGGATCAATTCGGTTGTAAATAAGCATGACATGGGACATCTGATGGATCGGAGCATCTTCAAATTGTCAGGCGGTGAGAAGCAGAAGATCGCATGTGCGAGTATTGCTGTAGAGCCGGTGGATATAATCGTTCTTGACGAACCATCGGCAAATCTTGATTACAAAGGTATATGCGAACTTCAGAAGATGATCGCGACTTGGAAAGAAGAAGGCAAGACCATACTCATTGCAGAACACAGGATATCGTATCTATTCCCGTATATTACAAGAGCCCTACTCATGAATAACGGTAATATAGTCCGGGAATACTCTGCAGATGTGATAACCTCTATGTCCGAAAATGAACTTCATGATCTGGGCTTAAGAGCAGATAAAGTGCAGGATCCGTCAGATATCATTATTCCCGTAAACACCCGGGTTCAAGGAAAATATGTCCTGTCGGGCATGAAGTACTCATATAAGGGTGAGGAACCGGTGTTTAATATTCCAAAGCTCGAAATACCCGCAGGTGAGATTGTTGGAATAGTGGGTGCAAACGGTGCCGGAAAGTCAACATTTCTGAGGTGTCTTTGTGGCTTGGAACGATCATGTAAAGCGAAGCTTAAAGCAGGCTCTGAACTTTGGAATAACAAGATGAGACGGCGGAATATATATATGGTTATGCAGGATGTAAACCATCAGCTGTTTACCGACAGTGTCCTTGATGAGGTAATGATATCACAGGAAGTGGAGGACCGTGAGGAAGCATTAAAGATCCTCGAGGCATTAGATCTTAAAGAATATGCTGATAAACATCCGTTGGCGTTGTCAGGAGGGCAGAAACAGCGTGTAGCCGTGGCATCGGCGATTGCATCCGAGAGAAGCATCATTCTTTTCGACGAACCTACAAGTGGGCTGGACTATTACCATATGCTTCATGTATCAGAATTGTTGAAACAATTAAAAGAAAAACGCAAAACGGTAATTGTAGTTACGCATGACACAGAGCTGATAAAGAATGCTTGTACTGTAACGATACCATTCGACGACTTCACAGCTCGAAGATAGAGGAATGCACCATGTCGTCATCGAAGCGACTGTTATAATTTATTGCGATCAGTCATGATACCAACAAAGAAAGTCGGTCTCGGAACATAATTCGGGAACGATTTTTGATTTCTCCTTGACATCTTATGATAATAATATCCTTACTGTTGCAATACTATATCTCATCATCAGTCTTATTACAAAAAAATGGGAATACACGTGGCTTATATGGATGGCTTATTGCTTTTTCAGAGTGGCTACGGAATATGTATTTAAGAAATAAATATGACACATCGAAAGATAAATCCTGAATATAATTAACTAACAAGACTAAGCAGGACTTTAGTATTCAGACAACTAAATACTGTAAGATATAATGTCAATTATTGTGAGTACATTTGTGAGTTCAAAATGAGTTCACGAGAACAGAAAAACATATACAAATGAGTTCAATGAGTACAAAACTATTACCGCAAATGCAATAAAATTAAGCATTTGCAAATGGTTTCCAGATAAAAGCGCTCGAGCTTGAATAATCGCCAGTGGCTTTCCACTACATTACTTAACATGTTGCAGCAGGTGAAAAATAGGCACCTGCTGTATTGCACTAATAATTTTCGTTATCCCGCGGATAACAATTAGAATGCAAATTTGCACTTCGCTTTAAAGTGCAACACGTTATCAGAATAACGGAAAATGAGCAAATGCATCTGATTGAAATCAACCGCAATTTCAGTCGCAAAATTTTACGATTGGATACATAACGCTTTTACTTTATCAGATCAGATATCAAAATCGAGTTCTTTGCAGATCACGCGAAAATAGTGAATCCCGGTGGAGTCTTTAATGCAACTATAGAAGACGTCATGAATGGTGTTCAGACATATAGGAATCCTAAACTTGTTCATATATTTGACAAGCTGGGCTTAATTGAAAACTTCGGAACCGGAATACCAAGAACGATAGATGCTTATCAGGGCTCTGATCTTAAACCGATATTCGAATCCAGCGATAAGTATTTCTTTGTTACATTGCCGAATTTGAACTATAAGCAGCCTGACCAAATAAATGACCAAATAAATGACCAAATAAACGATTTGGCATTGCTAATATTGCGTGCGGTCAAAAAGAAGCCCGGGCTCAGCGTTCCTCAGATCCTTGAGGAAATAAGTCCGGAAATGGCGGATGTAAGTGCTGACAGAATACGAAACGAACTCAGGAGGAATTTGACCAAATATATTGAACATCGCGGATCAAATAAGACAGGCGGATATTATATAAAGTGAGTATATCCGTTATGATATAATTATCTCGTCTGAGGGAATGATCCCTTAGTCAAGAAAATCGACAGTATAATACTCTTTTGAATAATAGGGAAAAGAAACATACAGCGTTGAGTAAGGAGCAGTTTCTGTGCAAAAATATGAAGCCAAGAAAAAGTATTTGATCATCTATTTGTGCCTGATAGCCGTCGGCGCTTTTTGCATGATGTCCCGCTGGCTTAACACTATTGATCCCGGAATAATACTGCTTCCCGGTTTCTTTCTTTCACACATAACGAACTTCGCTCTGTGTATGATGGCATTGCTGATTGTCGGCTTTATTGTTCTTTGTTTCGGAGGAAAACTTAGAATCATTAGTATAGCAGCTTTACTTATTGCAGTACTTGGAATCGTATATGAGTGTCTTCTTCCATTCCTGAACACCCCGGATATTTGGGATGCCGTATTTGGAACCGCCGGAACAGCTGTTGCATATATTTACCTTGTAATGCTTAAAAGGAACGGCTTGATTGC
>Ga0326512_10003527_pt1 | contig 11452 bp, 9 predicted proteins | sample 1_2617_0518_D_FD_203652 | JGI IMG/M metagenome (GOLD analysis project Ga0326512, IMG submission 203652) | Bovine rumen microbial communities from UC Davis, California, United States - 1_2617_0518 | ecosystem: Host-associated > Mammals > Digestive system > Stomach > Rumen | place: USA: California... | reverse complement strand
TTGTATCTACTTCCATTGAGGTAGCTACGTTAGATTCATCAAATAAACTAAATTCTCTAGTCCAAAGATTCTTAGCAGTTACTAAAATCTTAAATGTTTTACCTTCAAGAGAGATAGGACCTCTGTGACCTGAAAGCTTACATACACCTAAGCCATCAGCAATATGCATATGTAATCTGTAAAGACCATCCTGGTTAACACCGTCATCCTGCAATACAATCCATTCAAATCCCCAAAGGGTATCTGCGTTATAGTTGTGGAATCCTACAGGTATTTCCCTCCAAGCATATCTATCTGCGAACTCTGTTCTTTCTTCATCTTCAGGAATATTCTCTGTTGTTTCATCCCAATAGAATAATCTAATATCAATGTTTTCAAGAGTAGGCGCAATACGAGACTGTTCAAGAGTTCCGTAATGAACTAACTTTGAAATATTGAAATCAGGAACCTTTCCATTTTCAAACTTACCTGTAAACCTCATAGAAGGTGCTCTTGGTAAGTTGTTATACAAACCATTTGAAAGATATTTAATCTGTGCGATTTGATTTACACCGGTACCCGCATCGATTACGATTTTAGGAATTATGAATGTTCCTTCTTCTTCAGAAGTCTGTAATTCTTCTTTTGTATAGAATGAGAGTAAGTAATCATATAACTCTCCATAATCATCTAAACTGTAAGCAGTAACACCATCTGCTAAAATAAATCCGCGTTCAGGTACGTTACCATCTATACAAGGTCTTACATAACCAATAGGGGTTGCACCACTGTAATCGTGTTGTACAGGCTGGATGTCTACTAACAATGTATGGTCATTTTCTGCAGTACCAATCTTAACACTTGTATCATACCAAGCTTGATTCTTAATAGAAATTCTACCTTCAGTGCTTAAATAATATTCAGCACCAGGAACTAAATTACCTTTTGTAACTACCCTACCCTGTTTGATTACTTTAATAGTATTTGGAACTTCAGGATCGTTATAAGGATGCAAACCTGGTTGATTTGAAAGTACTACACCGATTGCATTAGTTCTGTCAAAGTCTCTAATATCTGCAAGAATTGCTGTACCTTTAACTGCACTTGAACCATGACTCTTTGTAGCTACGTTTAAGAAAGCCTTAAGGTTTTGTGATTCATAAATATCAAACCATCCTGTGAAGTTTGAACCTACAAAATATTTACCATCGTCATCTGGGCGACTTTCTATAGTTACCTCACCAACTTCTTCAAAGCTTTCGAATGCAGCTTTAATAGCGTCAGGTAAATCCCCTAACTTAGCAACTCTATCTGCAATTGTAACTTCATTACAATAAGACTTTACTAAAGTTCTATATCCAATATCGTTAGCCTGAGTTAAATCCCAAGCGTTAAAATCTTCAGGAATTTCTGCTTCTTCTGTTCCGAAAGGAATAATAACAACTTTACCCTTTATGTTTCTAACTGCAACGAATTCAGTAGCATCAGGACAATATTCTTCGTTCAAGTCTCTAATCAAAGAATAGAGTACAGGCTTTTCAGGATCTTTAGAAGCCATTGCAACTACTTTAATTTCGTTTAATACACCCCAGTTACCATTAGGGTCATCGGTAAGGTCTTTATCTTCGTCTACATAAGAGAAACTAATATCCTCACCTAATGTTAAAATATGCTGGGTGTTATCAAGAGGACCTCTTGTATCACCGGTTACGTCTAATTCGATTGTAACTACCTGATCGTGTCTATCTTCTACATCTTCATCCAAATCAAAACTAACAGGGGCATCTGTTAAGTGACCTAACTGAATAGTATTCTTTGTAGTATAAACAGAATCAATAAAATCGTATGTTAAAGTATTATTTGAATCTACTGAATTTACTTTTGAATCGTGATTGTTAGGGAAGTTGTCTCCATTAGGCTGAGCGCAAACATAAACTGTTTGTCCTCTCATACCATTATAAATCCAGGTTTCTTTTGAAGTATCGATATAAACTTCTCTTGGACTATCACCTTCTGCTTTTGCTTTCTTTGAATCTTTTGTAAGGTAATCAAACTTACCCCTATTCTGTATATTTACAATCTCGTCTGGGTTTACATAATTTGTAGCAACACCAATACAGAATTCGTCAACGTCAGGGTTGTATACCTTTACATATGGAAGAGTATCATTTACTCTTGTATCGTCTTCAGCAAAATCTCTTGCCTGACAAATAGCTACAGGTTGACCTCTTAAAATAGTTTCTTTTGCGTAATATCTAGACATTGGTACTACCCAACATTCAGTACCATCTTTATCTACATACTTAAAATTTCCAGTTCTTTTTGAAATAAAAGTTGTACCTGGCTTCAAAAAAGCCTTATTTTTGATTTTAGATTCCATCAGGATCTCCTATTTTTCTAATTAGTGGAGAGGGAACCCTTTTTGGTTAAGCGGGTCTATATTCTAATTATGAAACTAGTCTCACTTGAATTTGAAAATTTTATGTCTTTCAAGAAAAAGAAGTTCGATTTATCCAAGCCGTTAAATATCATTTGCGGAAGAAACGGTTCAGGAAAATCTTCTATTTTGGAAGGCTTAGCACTTTCCTTTCAGGTTAAGGAAAGAAACAATTCTGTAGGTGCGTATATTAGAAAAGTCCCTACTGAATTAGAAGAGAGTAAACCTAAGAAAGCAATAGTAATACTCAAAGCAGAATACCTCGGAAAACCTCTAACTATTAGGTCAGAGTTTTCTGAAACGGGTGGAAGAAAGATTACTCGCCTTGTTGAATATAATGGTGAGGAATATAAGAATACAGCCGGAAACAAATTCCTTTCTAAATTCTTTACAGAATCTAAAATGGAGTTAGCATTCTCACTTCAGGGTAATGATAGATACTTAACCACATCCGGTGCAGTAAATCTTAAAAACTTTATGGGACTCTTAAACCTTTGTTACGATGAAAAGTTTAAGTCATTGGGAGAAATGAATAAGGAAATAAACTCTCAATATAATACAGTCTCTGTTAAATATCACGAAGTAATTGGTAAGGTTAAAATGTTGGAAGATTTACAAATTGACCTTACAAAGAAGATTAGTGAAATATCAATGTTCATAAAGAACAATCCTAAAAAGTCTGCCGAAGACCTTCTTAGAAAATTGGAAGATATGAAGGAACAACAATTCAAGTTGAATAAGTATGTTTCTGAATATAATTCTAAATTGGATGAATATAACAATTACGTTAGAAAAACTTCTTTAGCAAAATCCCATATTGAAAATCTTAAGAAAGATATTGCAGATCTCGATTTAACAGAAGCACCTTCTACAGTAGAAGAAGAAAAAAGATTGGATGCAATTATTGTAGAAATAGATAAGGGCCAAACCAAACTTTCGAATATTAAGGAAGCGTCTATTCACATTGATGCTAAGATTGCTGAATGTCTTAAAAACTTTAATCTTATAAAGAATGGTCAGTGCCCCGTATGTAAATCTATTCTCGAAGCAGAAAAACTTTCTAAAGACGATCAGGAAATTAAAGAGTTACAGAAGGCCCTCGAAGAACATAAAAAAGAATTCACCGAAGTTAATAATGAACGTAATGAATTTATAAAGGAAAAGCAGGACCTTGTAACTACAATAGAACTTGCTAAACGTAAAAAGGTTACTTATGAACATAACCTTGAAATGAAACAGAGCCTTGAGAAATCTCTTATTAAAGCACAGGAAGATGAAAAAGAGTTATTAGAGCACCCTGTTGCAATGCCGGATCCTGTTGAAGATAAAGAGTTGAAGGATTTGAGAAATACTATCTCTCAAACAGAATCTGAGATTAGTAAGATTGCAGACTTCAACAATGAAGTTAATTACGAAAACAAAAAGCTCGATGAAAACTTAAAGAGTTTGGAAGAGTATAAAGGAAAAGTTGAGGAGACTAAAAATGAAAGGGATAAGTTAAATGCGGAAAAAGAAAAATATGAAGACCGCTTAAACATTATTGCGGATTCGAATTACATCTTAGGTGCAGTTCCTAAGAAGTTCTTAAACGGTATCATTATTCCGGTACAGAATAAGGCAAAGGTTGTAGTTACAAAGTTTGGTTATGACTTTAGAATTAAGTATGACGGAGAAGGTTTATTCTTTGAATTAGGAAAAAATACAGAGGATGGAATTGTTTGGCTTCCATATCAATCACAATCTTCTTTCGAAAAGATTATGACCAATATTGCATTTATCATTTCAATGCAATCTTATTTAGGATTGCCTTTTATGACTGCAGATGAAATAGATAACTCAGCTGACCCTATAAATATTAAAATATTCAAAAACTTAATGGATGATTTGAGTTCGGAGTTGCAAGTAGTTTTGATAACTCACGATGCGGATTCCTTAAGTGAATATATACAAAACGAAAGAGTTTCTTTCACAAATCTAGGTACAGGAGGTGGTTTAATTGAAAAGCCTGGTAAATAACGTAGCAATACTTACAGAGATACCTGTTGACGTTGTAAGAGAAGTTCTTGAGACAACTAGGCAAGTAGCTTTGTTAAGGTATATGAGGTCCGGCGGGACTATTGAAGATCCTTGTTTCGGAGAGTTTGAAGTAGTTGATGGAACTTATGTAGAGTTTATAATGTCACCAGAGTTTAAGAAAGAACTTAAACTTATAAATGAAGACCCACAAAAGTTTATCAAAACTAAGATTAGAAAAAAGACAAAAGGAGAGGTGAATGAATAGGATAGTTGAATACGGAAGAGAAGCTCAGGAAAAGATACTTGCAGGTATTGACAAAGTAGCAGATGTTGTTCAGTCTACTTACGGTCCTATGGGTAACAATGTTATTATCTACACCGGCGGTTATGAACCTCTTATTACAAAGGATGGTGAGACTGCAGGTAATTCTGTAGATAGTGATGATCCATTTGAGCGCATCGGTGTATTGCTTGAAAAGGGGGTAATCAGTAAGGTTAATGAAATTACAGGTGATGGTTCAACAACGACCGCACTTTATTCTCGTGCTTTGTTTAGACAAGCATTTAGAATTCATAGCCTTGGATTTAATCCTAAGGAAGCCCGTAAGGGTATGAGATTTGCTTCCGATGAAGCTGTTAAATTCCTTAAGAGTAAAGTAGTTTCTATTACAGGTGAAAGAGTAAAAGAAATTGCAAAACTTTCTTCAAACGGTAATGAAGAAATTGCAGATTTGCTTATGCAGGCCTTCAACCTTGTAGGTGTTGATGGTATGGTAAGGATGGAAGATTCTTATAGGAGAGATGGTTCTTCTTATGTTGAGCCAACTGTAGGAATCAATTGGAGTGCTAAAATGATCTCCGAAGTATTTATTGGAGATGCGGCAAAGAACGAAACAATTATCAAAGATCCTTACATTTTGTTACTCGGATTTATTTTGGACGATTGGGAGAAGGTAGCGCCTATTGTTAATCTTGCACAGTATGGTGATAAACCTTTAGTAATTGTTGCACCTAACTTTAACCCGGCAGTAATCCAGAATGCAGTAGCATCAAAAACAATGTTAGTTATGGGACCTCCAAAATCTGACGGTGAATATAAAGACCTTGCAGTATTACTTGGAACTACTGTAGCTACTGACTTAAACGTTCTTCAGAATAAGATTACTGAATTGAAACATTTGGGTTCAGCAAAGAGTATTACAGCAACTCTTAAAGATGTAACAATAGTTCAGAAAGAAGAACTTACCGAAGAAGAAGCTAAGGTATATTCGGATTACGTAGAGAGTCTTAAGAAAGAATTAAATACAGCGGACACTCTTACCGAAACTGCAAACGAGAATTTGAGAAAGCGTATTGCAAAGTTCTCAGGTGGTATTGCTACAGTTTATGTAGGTGGAAAGACTTCTACTGAAAGGGAAGAGAAATGGGATGCAATTGAAGATGCATTAAACTCTTGTCAGAGTGCGTTAGAGGAAGGTGTTCTTCCTGGTGGTGGAATGGCAATGTTAAGAACTGCAGAGTATCTTAGTAAACATACACCTAAGAAAGAAAGTAAGGACTTTATCGAAGGTTACAATGCAGTAATCGAAACGCTTAGGGTTCCGGCAACAATCTTACTTCAAACTGTATTCCCTAATGACTATCAGTACATTTTACAGAAACTTGCAAAGTGTAAAGATTTCTATTATGGAATAGACTTAACTACAGAAAAGTATGGAAACCTTGTTGATATGGGTATTATCGATGCTGGTATCATTGAATACACTTGTATTGATTACACCTGTTCACAAGTAGGTGCATTCTTACTTTCATCGGGTGTTATAGTAAATGGAACTAATAACATAACACACGGTTATAATAGTGAAAAGATAATGAGGAGCTAACCATGGATAAGAACCTATTAAACTATGCAGGACAAATCACAAATGGGGAACAAGGTAATCTTTATCAGAACTCCTTGGTTTATAAAAAGCCCCCACAGTTTTGTGTAAGACCATATTGGTATATATCAAACGGAACTGCAATTTCTGCACCTACTAAGACTGTAAGAATTGCAGACGATGATTATAATTATATTGACTATTTGGAAGCAACTACCAATATCAATTGCTATACTTATAGAAGTGAAACGGCTTTGGATATCATAAGAGATAAGATTAAGAAGTCGTATGAAAAGATAGAAAAGGCTGGAGGATATAATGGAAACTAATCAATGGTCAATCTCTCAGAGACCAACAACCCTTGATGCAGTTACTGGATGTAACTCAATTAAAGAACTTGTTCGTACATCAATTAAAAAGAAGGAATGGCCAAGAGCTATCCTTCTTACAGGAAAGTATGGAACAGGAAAAACAACAATGGCTAAAATCATTGCGCAAACAATGGTTTGTAAGAACTTGGATGAAAATGGAAATCCCTGTTGTCAATGTAAAGATTGTAAAGCAATCATCGATGAAACATTTACCCGCGATGTAAAAATGATCGGCGGTGAGTCTATTAAGAAAGGCGATAACGGTGCAGATTCTATTATGGAAGCCGTTAAGATTCTTGTAGACAGAGCAAAGACACAGCCGGTGTTCGGAGATAAGAAAGTTATTATCTTTGAAGAGATTCAGCAGTTAGTTTCTCAGAATGATAAAACAAATCCTATCAATGCGCTTTTGAAGATTATGGAAAAGCCAAACAGTAAAACTTATTGGATTTTTACTTCGATGGCTCCTCTCCCTCCAAGCGGATTTACTTCTCGTTGTACAAAGTTTAACTTTGCAGAACCTTCAAATACAGAAGTTCTTAAATTCCTTTATAACGAATCAAGAAAGATTATGTATGCTGAAAACGAAGGTGATGAAAAGATTCCTTTGTTACAGTATCTTTTGAATACAGCAGGCGAGAATTTCTGTAAGGAAGGTATGCTTGAAATCGCCAAAGCCGCAAACTACAGTTACAGAGATGCACTTCAGATTTTGCAGGAAGTAGTTACAACTAAGAATTTTGATATCGGAGGAATTCGTTCTCGTTACGGAACAGTTCAGGAAGAAAATATAATTCATATTCTTAGATTGATTGCGAGAGGCGCAAAGGAAGATAAGGTTTTGGATATCCTTTCACAAATCGATAATACAAACTATATGCAGTTATATTACATCGGTGCAATGATGATTAAGGATGCCGAAACATTTAGAACCTTCGGAAAGCTTATTAAGAAGACTTCGGTTAAGAATAAGGAGACAGGGGAATCTGAAGAAGTTGTTAAAGTAATAACTAAGGGTTCTTACGAAGCGGATGAGGCTTATGAATTTGCAAACGCTCCTAACTATCAGAAGATTAAGAGAGCTTTCGAGTTCTTCTCAATGTGTAACAATCCTTCAAAGGATATCTTGATTTTGAAATTGCTTAGTTGTTATAATGACAACTAATAGATATTAAATATTTCAGTTAAGGGTAACTTCGGTTACCCTTTTCTTTTGCCTTAAAAAATTTTAAGCATAATAAAAGGGATCTGATCGATCCCTTTCTTTATGAGTAATTGAAATATTATCTATTTCTCATTGGACGGCGACCTGTGAAATTAGGTCTGCGTCCTGCGAAGTCAGGATTACGTCTTGCTGATCTTTTCTGAGCTTCACGGATAGCCTTTTTAGCCTCTCCAAGTCTCTTGTTCTTTTCGCGTTCAGCAATACGAGCTTTAGCTTCTGCTACTCTCTTGTTTCTACCTGCTGATTTAGATTTGTCAGCATTAAGTCTCTGTCTTACAACTTTTCTTGATTCAAAGAATTCGTCGTCGAAATCTTCATCGCCGGCATCGTCATCGTCGCCAGCATCTTCATCATCGTCGTCAGATCCTTCTTCATCTTCGTCTACACCCAAAGCCTTACCAAGTTCTTCAACCTGAGCCTTAAGTTCGTAGTACTGATCGATAGCTTCAGACATATCTGTTTCATCTTCTACATCATCGTCTTCAACTTCGATTTCTTCATTCTCGTCTTCGTCATCCTCAGCTTCACGGATGGCTCTTCTGATATTTCTAGGTGCAAGACGAGTTGCTCTGCTAGAAGCACCAGATTCTCTTAATGAACTAGTTCTTTTCATTTATGATTCTCCTATTAGGATATGTGCACATATCCTATATCTTTTAATTAGTGAGAACGCTTGGCAAATGTGGATAATTTCAATAAGAGTTTAATAATTTCGCGATTGGAGAGGTTTTCACATAAAGCCTCAAATGTGATAGGATCGTAACGCGGTTCAGCGTTTTTGTATAAAAAGTTTTGTATTTTTACATAAGAAGTTCTTGAAATATCTACAAACATAGAGTTAGTATCTTTAACGAACTGTAATTGATTCTTAGGAACTTTAGCGAGGATTACATAATCTTCATCTAACGGTTTAATGACTAAGGATGTTTCTACTTTATCGATAAAATCGTTTATACCGGTAATGTAAACACTTAAATCCATAGACTTCAAAACATAATGAATAATGTCGTGGTTTGTTTTATTCTCAAACATAAGTTTAAGATCGAAAACCTTTTCTGTAGTATTTGTCTTGCTATTAAGTATAGTTAAAATGTCCAAATCATTAAGACTTGCCTTATAACCTTTTTTCGGATAATGTTTAAGCGCATTATTTAATTTAATTGTAAAGTCTATTTTTCTGTCATCAACCATTCTCTTATTCCTTCTACTTTTGCAATAGCCATTTCACCTACATCATCAAATTGACCCATAGGTTTTAATGTAGTGTATTTTCCTTTATAACTTTTCCTTATAGATTCTACTGAAGCAATTCCCGGCGCATCGTTATTATATACATAGCAAACTTCGTCAAATTCATTTAGAATTTCTTTCTGTTTATTTGTAACTGTTGCACCAAAGATTGTTGTAGAGTTTTGAATTCCGGTAAGTGAACGGAATGCTAAACAATCCATTAAACCTTCAAGTATATAAAGTTTTTGATGTCTATTTAATTTTGAATCTTCATATAAAAGATTTGTGGAAGAGTTTTTAGGATAAAGACATTTATTAACTGAACTCTTAAATGATTCCGATTCCTGTCCGGTGAAAGGATATCTCATTTCCAAAGATGAAAGTTTTCCTTCCTTATTGTAAATTGGAATCATAACGCGATTCATTACTTTATACTTTTTCTCTTTTCCTTCGTCATCTACATAAACGATTTCAACTCCGCCATACCATATACCCGCGGCCTTTGCTACTTCAGGTTTAATTCCTCTATAGTCCATCCACTTAGTATAATTTTCTGCAACATATGGATAACGGAATTCATTTATTGTAAATGTCCTTGGAATATTTTTAGTTACTTCAAATCTTTTCTTTGCAAGATTGATTAACATATCTGCTGTAAGAGAATTAGAGCGCTCGAATGGATGTCCGAAAGTATCTTTATATAGTTTAACGATACTTCCGGATGCGCCACAGCTGAAACAGTGATAAAGTCCATTTCGAATATCGATACTCATCGATGGATGTTTATCAGTATGGTAAGGGCAAGGTTTATTTCCCTTCACATTTGGAAGGTCATAAAACCCGCAGTCATAAAACATTTGTCTATATTCATCATCAGTGTATAAGATCTTAGCCAAAATACATTTGCTCCTTATATTGAGATTATAGTATTATTTCTTTTCTTCTTCCTTTGGAACATCGAATAGAGATTTCTTTGGTTCCGGTCTCTTAAATTCGTGTTTACAAATACAACCTGCAAAGGCTGTAATAGGACAACCTTCAAAGACCTCACCATTTATAGTCTGCTTCTTTGATCCGCAATACTCACACCAATCACAAGTGAATTTAGGGGTGGTTGGTTGCAACTGAACAGCGTTTTGACTGAAATCAAATTCACCAATATTTGTATCAGTTTCTTTAAGTTCGTCTATTGCTTTCTTTACATCTTCTGCCTTAAACTTAATCTGCTTGAGTGAGTTAGTATAATCTTCTTCAAGTCCTTCAAGTAAAGGATAGAAAACATAAATCTTAAATCTGTCCGCGATTGTTTTACAAGATTCTTCAATATCAGTTCCAACTAATCCTAAAGCAGTAGCCTGAACATATGCATAAACTAACAACTGTGCTTTGTAATTAGAATTATTTGCTTTCTGTGGAGTTTTATAATCGTAGATACAATAGTTACCATCTTCCAATTCTTCTAACAAGTCAAGAATTGCAGTAGTAACTACTTCTTCACCATCCGGCCTCTTAAACAAAGTAAGTTTGTATTCTTTTTCTGCATAAAGGATCGAATTTCTTTTATCTAAGTAATCGTGCTTAAAACTGAGCCATCTTTTCAATCCGAGCTTAAGTCTATACTCTTTTGCAACCTGAATGGATAATTTGTTTTTCTCCATAGCTGTTTTGAGTATTTTCAAAACTTCTTCTTCTGGAACGATTTTCTTAGGAATAGATTTATCTTTACAGGGAACGAGAGTATTTTCTAATTTAACTTCATCCCAACCAGGAACGTAATTTTCATATTTAAGAATGTCTTCGAAACACTGGTGCATTACCAATCCTTTCGCAGTAACATCTTCCTTCTTATCATCTGTAGGGACCCACTTATCTATATACTTATATTTGAATTCAAGTTTGCAGTCCTTAAAGATTTTCATTTTTGAAACAGAAATGTTGCTCATAGCTTATCCTTCTATAATTCGTTTTGAAGTCGTAATATCCAAATACGGCTTGAGTATTGTAAGAATGGTGGAGAATACAAAGGACCTTACATCCCTTCCTTTCATTACCAAAATGTCTAACCCTCTCTTACTAAGGGTGGTAGGTCTTTCAGATTTGGTACCGATTACTACCCAGTACTTTTTGTTTCTTAGCTTCCTTAAAAGCTTATGTGAAAACTTTTTAGAATAAACTTTTATCACCGTATCTTTATAATAGAATGATAATCTCTTACTAAAAAGTCTTTGGGAAGTATTAACGTAATGAGTAAAGTTTTCTAACTCATCTTTTACTATAGCTTCGTCTATATTATCCCATAAGAAATATAGCTTCT
>Ga0326512_10003525_pt1 | contig 11456 bp, 9 predicted proteins | sample 1_2617_0518_D_FD_203652 | JGI IMG/M metagenome (GOLD analysis project Ga0326512, IMG submission 203652) | Bovine rumen microbial communities from UC Davis, California, United States - 1_2617_0518 | ecosystem: Host-associated > Mammals > Digestive system > Stomach > Rumen | place: USA: California... | reverse complement strand
CGACCCCACCTTGATAGCCTTACCCAGCTGCAGGTTGGTAACATCGATGTCGAGCTGCTCGGGAATCTGCTTGTAGGGAGCGGTAACGTTGATCTTGCGGATGCTGAGGTTCAGCTTACCACCGTCGCGCACGCCCTGTGCTAGACCGTTCAACTTGACGGGGATACCAACGGTAATGTCCTTGGTCTCGTTCACCTCAAAGAAGTCGGCATGCAGCAGGGCATCCGTCGTGGGATGGAACTGCAACTCCTTCATGACAGCCTTATGCTCCTTGCCATCGATATTCAGATTGACCACATAGACATAGGGAGAGTAGATAGCCTTGCGCAGTTCTGCGAACGAAGCCTGGAAAGCCAGGGCCTCGGGCAGACCATTCTTACCTTTCTTCTCACCATACAGATTGCAGGGCACCATACCCTCCTTGCGCAGAAGCTTCGAAGCCTTCTTACCGGTTGCGGTACGCATCTGACCGCTCACACTGATTTCTTTCATAACCTTTTAATGTGTTACTCTAAATTAATACTTTTTTGTTGTTAATTCACCATCACACGGTGTGCTTTTTTCCAAAAAGCGGGTGCAAAGGTACAATAAAAAAGTGAAAAGTGAACAGTGAATAGTGAAAAATTTATGTTTTTTACGTGTTTTTCTTGCATAGTCGGCGAAAAAAGAGTACTTTTGCAGTCAAAACAATGCATAACTATCCCACATAACAAATGATAAACCGTGAACTCATACGCATCAAGACTGTTCAGTTAACCTACGCATACTATCAAAACGGTAACAAGAACATCGACACAGCCGAAAAAGAGCTGTTCTTCAGTCTTTCAAAAGCATACGACCTCTACAACCTGTTGCTGGCTCTGATGGTGGCCGTAGCGAAGGAGGCCAAGCGCCGCCTTGAGATTGCCGAGGCCAGGGCACGCCGTGAGGGTGGCGACAAGCCATCTACCCGCTTTGCCTATAACAGGTTCACCCTACAGTTAGAGGAGAATCACCAGTTGAACGACTTCATCAGCAACCAGAAGCACACCTGGGCCGATGAGCCGGAGATTGTGGGCAAGCTGTTTGAGCAGATTGAACAGAGCCAGATTTATAAGGACTATATGGCTGACCCCGTGGACAATTATGCCACCGACCGCGAACTGTGGCGCAAGCTTTACCGCACACTCATCCAGGAGAACGGCGACTTGGATGCCCTGTTAGAGGAGCAGAGTCTCTACTGGAATGATGACAAGGAGGTGGTTGATACGTTCGTGCTGAAGACCATCAAACGGTTTGACGAGCAGAATGGTCCCAAGCAGGAACTGTTGCCCGAGTACGACAACGAAGAGGACAAGGACTACGCCCGCAAGCTGTTCCGTGCTTCCATCCTGAACGCCGACGAATATCAGCACTATATGAGCGAGGCTTCACGCAACTGGGACTTCTCACGTCTGGCCTATATGGACGTCATCATCATGCAGATAGCCATTGCAGAGCTGATGACCTTCCCCTCGATTCCCGCCAGCGTCACCATCAATGAGTTTGTCGATATTGCCAAGCTCTACTCCACGCCTAAGAGCAGCGCCTACATCAACGGCATGCTCGACGCCATTGCCCGCCACCTCATCAGAACCGGACGGCTGATGAAACGGATGGAGGACAAACAGTAAATCGTAATTCGTAAAATAATAGAAAATAGTAAATTGTAATGGAAAACATGATTTTAGCTGCACAGGCAGCATCAGGAAGCGGCAGTGGTATGTCGATGATTATCATGATGGTGGCTATCTTCGCCATCATGTGGTTCTTCATGATCAAGCCGCAACAGAAGAAACAAAAGGAAATCCAGAAATTCCAGAACGAGCTGACCGAAGGCCAACAGGTGGTCACCGGTGGCGGCATCTACGGCACAGTGAAGAGCATTGACCTGGCCAAGAACACCGTCGAGGTGAAGATTGCCCGCGACGTTGTCATCACCGTCGATAAGAGCTACGTGTTCAAGGACATGGCCAACACCCCGTTGCAGAAATAAAGCATGATGTCGTCAGACAGACTCATCACCATCATCAGAAGCTTCCTGTTTAGTCGGACTAACAAGGAGTTTCTGATTTTCCTGTTTTTCTTGGCCTTGTCGGGTGTCTTCTGGCTATTGATGACACTCAATGAGACCTACGAACGGGAGGTGACCGTGCCTGTCAGCATAACCAACGTACCGTCGGACATCATGCTCACCAGTGACGAGACCGACACCGTCAAGGTCGTCATCCGCGACCGGGGCATCGTGCTTCTTACCTATATGTATGGCGAGGCCCTGAAACACATCGGTGCCAGTTTCAAGAACTACAACCAGTCAGGTGGGACGGGCAGCATTCCTGCCTCCGAACTGGCTAAGATCCTGCAACAGAAGATGGCCGCGTCGAGCAAGATTGTCAGCATCAAGCCCGACAAGCTGAAATTTTTCTATAATACCGGAGCCTGCAAACGGGTACCCGTCCGATGGCGGGGACGAGTCATTCCTGAACATCTCTACTTCCTCAGCCACGTCAGCTATGAACCCGACAGCGTGACCGTCTATGCCACGGAAGAACGGCTTGACAGCATTTACCTGTTATACACAGAACCGCTGAACCACGTGGGATTCCGCGATACACTCGTTGTCGATTGCCGGCTTCGCAAGATGGAGGGCGTGAAGATGGTGCCCGACCATGTGAAAGCCACCTTCTTTACCGACGTGCTGACAGAGGGAGTCGTTGAAAACATACCCATTCAGGGCATCAACCTGCCGAAGAATAAGGTGCTACGCACATTCCCCGCCAAAGCCTCAGTGAAGTTCGTTACCGGTGTCAACGTCTATCGCACGCTGACACCCAGTAACTTTACCGTTATCGCCGACTACAACGAGTTGCGCGACCATCCTTCTGAAAAATGTACCCTATACCTGCAAAAAGTGCCGCAGAGTGTCACCCGCGCAGCACTCGTCACCAAGCAGGTTGACTATCTCATAGAGGAGGTTGCGGAATGAAGATAGGCATTACCGGAGGCATCGGCAGCGGAAAGAGCTATGTCTGCAAGCGGCTGGCCTTGCGGGGCATCGAGGTCTATGACTGCGACTCGGCTGCCAAGAGGCTGATGCGCAGTGACGTGATACAGCAGCAGCTAACAGCACTGATAGGCTGCAAGCCCGACAAGGCAGCGCTCACCCGTTTTCTGCTCGCCTCCGAGGCGAATGCCCATGCCCTGGACGCCATCGTTCACCCCGCCGTTTTCGCCGACTTCAAGCAGAGCGGCATGCAATGGATGGAGTCTGCCATTATGTATGAGTCTGGAGCCGACAGCCTTGTTGACCGCGTCATCGTTGTCACAGCACCCGAGGAGGTGCGCATCAGCCGCATCATGCGCCGCGACGGCATCACCTGCCAACAGGCCCTGCAGTGGATTGAGCGCCAGTGGCCACAGGAACGAGTACGTCAATTAGCCGACCACGAAATTGTCAACGACGGCATAGAAGACATCGATATCCAGCTTGATGCACTACTCCCCCTCATCATCCCCATTAGCCCCATAATAATTTCAAAATAACAACAACTATGCAACAAACCATTTTAGCTATCGCCGGCAAGCCCGGCCTTTACAAACTTATCTCCCGTGGCAAGAACAACCTCATCGTCGAGGCACTCGATACCACTCACCGCCGTCAGCCGGCCTTCGCAACCGACCGCATCACATCATTAGCCGACATCGCCATGTACACTGAGACCGACGATGTGCCCCTGATGACCATCCTCGAGAACATCAAGAAACTGGAAGACGGCAAGAAAGCCAGCATCGACCCGAAGAAGGCCAAGCCTGAGGAATTGCACGACTTCTTCACTAAGGTGCTGCCCGAGTGGGACCGCGACCGCGTGAAGAACTCCCACATCCAGAAGCTCATCCAGTGGTACAACATTCTCATTGAGGCCGGCATCACCGAGTTCGAGGAGGAGATGAAACCCACCGAGGGCGACAATATCGACGACCGCAAAGACAACGAGTAATCGAGTCATCGACAATACGACAAAGGCTTCGGAATTCCGAAGCCTTTGTTATATCTCAGAACCGGCCACCGCCGCCGAAACCGCCGCCGGGTCGTCCGCCGCCGAAACCGCCACCGCCCATGGGACGTCCGCCGCCGAAGCCACCACGACCGCCACGACCGCCCTCAGCGCCACCAGGGCCTCCCATGCGCATGTTACGGCGCATCTCACTCGTTCCGAAGAGGTTCAGACGGTAGGTGACACGCAGCATGACGTAGCTGTTGATGCTGTTGTACCAGTTGTCGTTACGCGACATGGCGCTGATGGCACGCGAGAAGTTGGACTGCTGTCCGAGGATGTCGTAGAACTCCAAACGGACGGAAAGCGGTTTGCCCGTGAGGAACGACTGCGAAATCTGCGCGTTCCAGATCAGCTCGTCAGTGTTGGCAGCCTCGTCGCTGAAGCCCCGTCGGCTCGACATGTTCAGACTGGTAGTGAACTGCATACCCCACGGCATCTGCATCGTGGTGTTAAAACCGTAGTTGAAGTTCCATGTGTTGAGCTTGGAATTAGCCTGCAGGGCGTTGTACGAATAGTTGTACTGCACACCGCCGTTCAGTTCCAGTTCAAACCAGTCGTTGCGATAGCTACCGCCGAGACGCTCGCCGATGGTAGTCGATTTGGTGGTCATCTTTGATATGTCACCGTTACGATAGAGGTCAATATAGCCTACACGATTGTTATAGCTGGCATCGGTAGAAGTGTTCAGGTTGAAGCGTCCGAGGGTGTCAAGGGCAGTGTTGAAGGTCAGGTTAGCGCTGATGTTCCAGTTGCCGTTAATGTTCTCAGGTCGCGAGGTGGTTCCACCGGTCACAGGGTCGTACTTCGTCATCTGCGCCACAGAATTCCTGGTGGTCGAGAACCTGACGTTGGCAAAGATGAACTGCTGACGTTTCTCGAAGAAGTCGTTGTAGCGCCAGTTGAAGCTCTGGGTGAACGAGGGTTTCAGGGCGGGATTACCACTGCGGATGCTCAGGGGGTTGGAGTCGTCTGTAATGGGTAGCAGGTCGCTCATCGAGGGCTGGCTGGTATTACCACGATACTCGAAACGCATATTGCCCCGGTCGCTGAGCTTCCAGCGGAAGTTGGCCGTAGGACTCCAGTTCACGACATTGCGCTTGGTGATTGTGTCGAGACCTAAGTAGCGGTATGTGAACTCACTGGATTGCGGAATAATCTGCACACCGACGTTGAAATTGTAGGCAGGACGGATGACACGCAACATGATTTCGCCCGTATGAATATAGTTTTTATATTGGGAGAACCGGCTCTTGTCCTGGTCGTAGAACTCCGTGTAGCTGCGACCACCGAGGGCACCGAAGACATCACCCCACTCACGGTAGCCGGGCTGGACATTGTCCATGCCGTAACGACGGGTAGGATCGTTCTCGTTCCAGAAGTTGTAGGCCGACTGGTCACTCTTGGTGTAGCGGTATTGGAAATTATAGCTGAACTGCAGGAACATAGCCGTGAAGATAGGCTCACTGTAGGTCAAGCGCACATTATAGTCGTAGTTTTTCTGGGGCGTGACGTAGTAGTAGTTACGGTAGTAGCTCGAGTCACCCGTAGCCAACTGATAGAGGTTGACAAGGCTGCGCGAGAACGACTCCGAGGCTCCGTCGCTATAGTTGACACCTGTCTGCAGAGTCACGTTACGGCCACGGCCACCAATCTTACGGTTCACCTGAAGCGTACCACCGTAGCGTTTTGAATCGCTGTAGGAGAGTCCGCCGTTCTGACGCTGGTTGATGACAAGCGTATCACTGATGCCCAGCATCTTGGACACAATATAAGAGATATCGTCTGTTGAAGTAGTGTAGGAATAAGGATCGTCACTGAACGTAGCCGAACTGCTACGCGACGTGCCGTCGTTAGTGCCATAGCTCCAAGTCGGACGGAAACTGATGTTCCACAGCGTGTCGGGTGTCCACTCAAGTCGCATCTGTGCATTCCAGGAGTTCGAACGCGAGAAATTCTGGTTCAGCGACTCCGAGAACGACCCGGTGGTTGACACGAAGTTCTCAGTAGAAGAGCGGCTCCAAGTGTCTCCATCGCCGTGATTCCAGATTACGCTACCGTCAAGCAACAGCAACTTGGTCTTCTCGTAGTTGAAGTTCACCATGGCCATCTTCGATGCCTGGAGTCCGTTACGGCCACCGCCGCCGAAACGTCCGCCACCGCCGCCACCGCCGAAGCCCATGTCGTTGGTGTTGTTGGCATTGAGCATGCTCATCACACGCATCTCGTCCTTCATAATAGCACCGAAGGCACGGCCACTGTAACGATGCTTGGTACCCACGCCGGCATCAACATTGGCAAACATTCCACGGTTCATGCCTCTCTTCAACCCCAGGTCAAGCACCATCTGCTCGTTTCCGTCATCAATGCCCGTGATGCGGCTCAGGTCACTCTTCTCGTCGTAGGTCTTAATACGGTCAACAATCGAGGTAGGCAGGTTCTTAACGGCTGTCTTCGTGTCGCCAGTCATAAACTCCTTGCCGTCCACTTTGATCTTCTGCACGGTCTTACCGTTAATCTTGATAGTACCGTCATCCGATACCTCGGCACCCGGCAACTTCTTGATAAGCTCTTCCACCACCGATCCTTCTGGTGTGCGGTAAGCACCTGCATTATATATTATGGTGTCGTCCTTGGTGGTCACTTTGGCTATATTCTTCACCACGTCCACGTTCTTCAGCATCTTGGCATCGGGGGCAATGGTAATGGTGCCCAGGGCCAGTGGCTTACCCTCACTGACGGTAATGCTCTTCAGATAGGTCTTGAAACCTACGTATGTGATGCGGATCATGTAGCCCCCGTCCTGAGGAGCGGTCAACTTGAACTGTCCGTCCATGTTGGTAACGGCATTGGCAACCAGCGAAGAGTCGCTCTTCAACAGAGCAACGGTTGCCTGGATGACGGCCTCTTTTGAGTCCTGTTCAACAACTGTTCCGCTAATAGTACGCTGTGCCAGCGTTACTGTCGATGCCGTCAACACGACGACCATGAATAGTAGAATTCTTTTCATAAAAGTGTTACATTTACAAACAATCTGACGTTCCAAGAAAAGAAAAGTTTAATTTTGTGCACACATTTCCAAGATTTTTATGTAATTTTGCATCCTGAATGGAGAAACAGAAAGTTATTATATCGCTCCAACTGGAGCAATCACTGGCTTCAGCAGTCAGTGAATGTGAACGCGACCGCATCTTTATTCTCGTTGACGAGACAACGGAAAAGCTCTGTCTGCCACTGGTCGCAGGGTTCGACTGCGTACGCGGTGCAGAGATAATTACCATCGGAACCACCGACGAGAACAAAACGCTGGAATCGCTTTCCCATGTGTGGAGCTGCCTGCAACAGGGTGGTGCCACCCGTCACTCACTGATGATCAACCTTGGAGGCGGCATGGTGACCGACCTCGGAGGCTTTGCCGCTTCGACGTTCAAGCGGGGACTGAACTACATCAACATCCCCACCACGCTGCTCTCGATGGTCGATGCTTCGGTGGGCGGAAAGACGGGCATTAACTTCGGTGGACTGAAAAACGAACTCGGTGTCTTCAACAACGCCAGCAGCGTCATCCTCGACACCACGTTCCTCAAGACGATGGACTATGAGAACATCTGTTCAGGCTATGCCGAGATGCTGAAGCACGGACTGATTTCCAGTGAAGACATGCTCGGCGAACTGTTAGCGTTCGACCTTGACATCATCGACTACCACCACCTGCAACGCATGGTGGCCGACTCCGTAAAAGTGAAGGAGCGCATCGTCGAGGAAGACCCCACAGAACGCGGTATCCGCAAGGCACTCAACCTGGGTCATACCATCGGCCACGCCTTCGAATCCTTTGCCATGAATCCCATAAGCCCCACGAGCCCAATAAGGCCCATCCTCCACGGCTATGCCGTCGCCTACGGACTTGTCTGCGCGCTCTACCTCAGCTGCATAAAGACAGGCTTTCCCGTTGAGAAGATGCGTCAGACTGTGCGCTTCATCAACGACCACTACGGACGGCTGGCCATCACCTGCGACGACTACCCCACCCTGCTTGAACTGATGACCCACGACAAGAAAAACGTAGCAGGCCAGATTAACTTCACCCTGTTGGGCGGTGTCGGCGACATCCGTATCAACCAGACGGCCACGATGCAGGAGATTGAAGAGGCACTCGATTTCTACCGCGAGGGGCTTTAATGCAACTTTTTGTGGCTTTTCTGCGTCAAACGGATAGAAACATGAACAAAACCAGTATGACGATGAAGAAATTAATGTTTTTACCATTCGCATGCAGCCTTTTATTGCTGGCATCGTGCAAGATTGAACTCAATGGCGGACGGAAGATAGAACCGAGTGCCACTATCGTAAAGAATGAGTACAAGCTGTCGGCCTTCGACCAGATAGATGTTGACGTCATAGCCAACGTGAAGTTCATTCAAGGTGGTGAGGGAGACTACCGTGTAGTGCTCTCCTGTCCTGACAACTATGTGGAGCTGTTCACGTTTGAGGTTGAAAAGGGAAAGAACGAACTGGAGATTGAGTTTATCCACGACAACGTCAATATTGAAGCCAAGGATGTGGATATCACTGTCTATGCACCCACCCTCCATAAGCTGGAGAACTCGGGCGTGGCCAGTGTCGAAATAGACCGCTTGAAGGGCGACCGTCTGAAAGTGGAAAACTCCGGCGTTGGCACTCTCTACCTTTCCGGCTTGCAGCTCGCCGACTTGGAAGCGGAGTGCAGTGGCGTGGGGAATATTGAACTTTCTGGCGAGATTGGTCGTGCCGAGTTTGACTGCAGTGGTGTGGGTAGCATCAAGGCAGAGTCCCTGAAGGCAAAGTCGGTCAAGGCCGATGTCAGCGGTGTCGGTGGTATCAGTTGCTTTGCATCAGAGGATATTGATGGTGATGTGAGTGGTGTCGGCTCCCTGAAATATGGTGGCAATCCCCATGAGAAGAAGTTGAAGCGTTCAGGCATCGGCGACATCTCCGAAATTGATTTATATCAATAAAATGTACTTTATACACTAAAAAGACAGATATTGTTTGCGGAAACAGAAAGAAAAGCGTAATTTTGCACCGTGTTTTTCATAGTATTAGATTTAAGGTTAACAAAGGTTGGGGCTTAGCGAAGCCCCTTTTTTTATGCACGAAAGTTTGGCGTGTTAGTTTTTTTTTGTTATTTTTGCAACCGAATTGCGAAATTCAAACTGATATGATTGACAGGGCGACAGTAGATAAAATCATAGACGCGGCACAGATTGTGGATGTCGTGAGTGAGTTTGTGACGCTCCGTAAGAGCGGCGTGAACTACAAGGGATTGTGCCCGTTCCACGATGACCGAAATCCTTCGTTCATGGTATCGCCCGCCAAGAACATCTGCCACTGCTTTGTATGCGGCAAGGGCGGTACGCCTGCCGGGTTCCTCATGGAGCATGAGCAGATCACCTACCCCGAGGCCCTGCGCTGGCTGGCTAAGAAGTATAATATTGAGATTGTCGAGAAGGAACTGAGCGATGAGGAGCGGCTACAGCAGAACGAGCGCGAATCGATGTTCATCGTCAACGAGTGGGCTAAGGACTGGTTTCATTCGACACTGAAGAACGATCCTGACGGGATCGCTATCGGCAAGCAGTATTTCCGTAGCCGTGGCATCCGTGATGATATCGTGGAAAAATTCCAACTTGGCTATTCGCCGCAGAAACGTGACGCGCTCTTCTTAGCTGCCACCGCCAAAGGCTACAAGAAAGAGTTTCTGGTCAAGACGGGCCTATGTCTGGAAAATGAGCGCGGTGCCTACGACCGTTATTCGGGCCGTGCCATCTTCCCCTGGCTGAACGTTTCGGGCAAGGTCGTTGCCTTTGGCGGTCGTGTGCTCGACTCCAGAACGAAGGGCGTAGCTCAGAAGTACGTCAACTCTCCCGACTCCGACATCTATCACAAGGAGCGTGAGCTGTACGGCATCTATCAAGCTAAGAAGGCCATTGTCAAGGAAGACCGCGTCTTCATGGTCGAGGGCTATACCGATGTCATTGCCATGCACCAGGCGGGCATCGAAAACGTAGTGGCCAATTCGGGAACGGCTCTCTCCGTCTATCAAATCAAGCTCCTCAGGCGTTTCACGCAGAACATTACCTTATTATACGACGGCGACGAGGCCGGTATCCATGCCGCTATGCGCGGTACCGACATGTTGCTGCAAGAGGGTATGAACATCAAGGTGCTGCTGCTGCCCGATGGCGACGACCCAGACTCCTTCGCCCGTAAGCACTCCACCGAAGAACTGAGACAGTATATCGTTGAGAACCAGCAGGACTTCATGGCCTTTAAGACACGCTTGACGATAGAGGGTGTCAGCGACCCGGTAAAACGTTCTGAAGCCATCAGCGGCATTGTCAAAAGCATTTCGGTGATACCTAATCCCATCCTGCGCTCTACCTACCTCAGTGACCTGGCTTCGCGATTAGGACTGAAGGAACAGACGCTGATAGAGACGATGAACCAGTTCATTCGCAAGGAGAAGGAGCAACCCCAGCAGTCCATTTCCCAACCCCTTCCTGAAGATACTCAGTCAACAGAAACTCAGCAGCAAGGTAATTACTCTCTCCCTACAGGGAGGACAGGAGGTGGGTCTGCCGTCGAAACCCTTCTCATGCGCGAGGTCATCCGCCACGGCGAGGAGGTCATCTACGACAATGTTGAAACGGAAGACGGCGGGATCGTCAGTTTTAACGTGGCCCAGTACATTGACTATGACCTGGGACAGGATGGTATCCTGTTCAATAACCCGCTCTACAACCGGATATTGGCTGATGCCGTAAAACACAGCGGTCAGGAGGGTTGGAAGGCTGAGACCTACTTCATGAACCATCCCGACATCGAGGTGAGTCAGGAGGCTGCCCGTCTGGCCATCGACCGTCATCAGTTAGGCGGACGCTTCGTTCTGAAGACCCGCGAGGGTTCGCTACGGCAGCGGGTGATCCATCTGGTGATGGACCTCAGGATGGACATAGTCGGCCAGCGGCTGAAGGAAATACAGCTGGCCATGCGCCAGGCATCAACTGACATGGAACGTGTGATGCAGCTCATGAACGAATACAAAGAGACCCAACAACTTCGCGACATGTTGGCTAAAAGGCTTGGTAGCGACGTCATAAGAAACTAATCAAATCATAAAGAAGTGTACTACATAGAGAAGAAAATAGAGATTTCTGCCTGTCACAGGCTGGAACTGGACTACGAAAGCAAGTGTACGCGGCTGCACGGCCATAACTGGACCATTATGGTTTATTGCTGTTCGCAGGAGCTCGACCACAACGGCATGGTCATTGACTTCAGTGAGATCAAGCGGCTCGTCAAACAGCCGCTCGACCATCAGAACCTGAACGAAGTGCTGCC
>Ga0326512_10003524_pt1 | contig 11457 bp, 7 predicted proteins | sample 1_2617_0518_D_FD_203652 | JGI IMG/M metagenome (GOLD analysis project Ga0326512, IMG submission 203652) | Bovine rumen microbial communities from UC Davis, California, United States - 1_2617_0518 | ecosystem: Host-associated > Mammals > Digestive system > Stomach > Rumen | place: USA: California... | reverse complement strand
TTGGCAACAAACATTTGGCAAGTATTTCGTATTGTGGATTCATTGTGATATTTCGTTTCTTACAAGAACGAAAAACATCACGGTTTTAGTGTACGCTCACACGTGGTTATGCAGGTGACCCGAAGGACGGCTACTATGACAGCGACGAGCTTACAAAGGAATACCTGAGGAGCGTGGAGATTGCGGAACGCTATCCCACCGATGATGCGCCGCTCTACAACTATGCCTGCGTGAAACCGAGCATCACCTATAGCTATGCCATTGAGCAGGGCGATGCCTTTGGCAACATCACGCTGAAGGACAGCGAGGGCAAACAGTTAGGCTGTCGACTGCTGATACAAGACCAGACACTCTTCGTTGTGCCTGACGAGCCGTTGCAGAACGGCGAAATCTATACCTTGTCGATGCCCAAAGGAGCCATTGTCGTGAGCGACCGTGGCGAGGAGAGCCAGGCCCTGCAATGGCAGATTGCCACAGGCCGCTATGCCACGATGGTAAGCACGGGCGGTCCGGAGCTGATGGCGGCGCTGAAGACCGACGGCTCACTATGGACGTGGGGCCGCCGCCTCACTGAGGCCAATGCCGACGACGGCAGCTACAGCTATGCCGCGCAAAGTGTACCTGGCAATTTCGTTGCCGGGGAAGTCACGTCCGTCTCATCCGGCTACACCCACCATGCCCTGCTGAAGCGCGACGGCACGCTGTGGATGTGGGGCCGACAGCTGTGCGGCGAGTTTGGCAATGGCACACGTGAGGCTGCGGCTACACCTATTTATATAATGGATGGTGTGAAGCACGTGAGCTGCGGCTTGCAGACCACGGCCATCGTGAAGCACGACGGCACGCTATGGATGTGCGGACGCAACGACTTGGGACAGATTGACGACTCGCGCACCGTGCAGCCGCAATGGGTGAAGGTGATGGACGACGTAAGCGACGTGTCGCTAAGCTGGGGCAAGATGGTGGTCACGAAGAGCAACGGCGAAAGCGAGACGCGCACCTGGGACGAGCAGATAGACGAGCAGCGCAAGCCTGCATTCACAGACACAGACGATGCTGCACAGCTGGCATACGGCTGGCACACGGCAGTAGTCCTGCGCAATGACGGCAGTGTGTGGACATACGACGAAGACGGACAAAAAGAGGTCATAGAAGGCCGCAACCCGCAAACGCTGCAAGGTCTTGTACTCTCGACCGAAGAACTTTCGCTTGAAGAAGGCCGGACGACGGTCATCCCCTTGCGCCCCGAACCGCTGCTGGCAGACTACAGTCAATTGGAGTGGTCGACCGACAATGCCGACGTGGCCAGTGTGACTGATCAGGGTGTGGTGACTGCCACAGGCAATGGCGAAACCACACTGACGGCTACCATCGGTGATGCCTGGGGACACCAGTTTGAGGCAACTTGTCGGATCAAAGTCGGAGACCTGTCGGGCATCAGAGAGCAGACGACTCTCAGCTGGCAGATGCGAGTGACTACAGGCCACCACTGTCTCTATGTGGAAGGCGTGCCTGAAGGTCAGGCCGTCGCAGTCTACTCTGCTTCTGGTCGTCAGCTGTTCCAAGGAAACATGACAGGCAACAAGATGCAAATAAGCCTGACCACTGGCGGCATCTATCTGGTACGTTCTGCACAGACGGCAAAGAAAGTCGTGGTAAGATAGATTTTGTTGTAGAAAATGGAAGATTTTCTTGCTGGTTCAAGAAATATTTGTAACTTTGCAGCATTATTATTCAAATAGAATAACCAGAAATTCGAATCTATGAGAAAAAAGAAAATCAAGTTTAGCCTTGTCTATCGCGACATGTGGCAGTCGAGTGGTAAGTTTCAGCCTCGTAAGGATCAGTTGGCACGCATAGCACCAGTGATTATCGATATGGGATGCTTTGCCCGTGTGGAGACCAACGGCGGAGCCTTTGAGCAGGTGAACCTGATGGCAGGCGAGAATCCTAATGATGCTGTACGCGCATTTTGTAAGCCGTTCAACGAGGTGGGCATCCAGACACACATGCTCGACCGCGGCCTGAACGCGCTGCGCATGTATCCCGTGCCTGACGATGTACGCGAACTGATGTACAAGGTGAAGCATGCACAGGGTGTAGATATTCCTCGTATCTTCTGTGGACTGAACGACACGCGTAATATAATCCCTTCCATCAAGTGGGCAAAGGCTGCCGGCATGATTCCGCAGGCCACGCTTTGCATCACCACATCGCCCGTGCATACCGTGGAGTACTATTCGGCCATCGCCGATGAAGTGATTGCTGCCGGCGCTGAGGAAATCTGCCTGAAGGATATGGCCGGAATCGGTCAGCCCGCCATGCTCGGTGCTCTGACGAAGGCGATTAAGACCAAACACCCCGACATTATCATACAGTATCACGGTCACTCAGGCCCCGGCCTGTCGATGGCCAGCATTCTGGAAGTGTGCAACAACGGTGCCGACATCATCGACACCGCCATCGAGCCGCTCAGCTGGGGCAAGGTGCATCCAGATATTATCTCGGTTCAGTCAATGCTGAAGAACGAGGGTTTCGAAGTGGCCGACATCAATATGAATGCCTATATGCAGGCCCGCACACTGACACAGGAGTTCATCGACGACTGGCTGGGCTACTTCATCAATCCTGCCAACAAGCACATGTCGTCGCTCTTGCTGGGCTGCGGTCTGCCGGGCGGCATGATGGGCTCGATGATGGCCGATCTGGGTGGCATACAATCAATGATCAACAAACTGCGTGAGAAGAAAGGCGAGCCGGTGCTGACGATGGACGACATGCTGGTGAAGCTGTTCAACGAAGTAGAGTATGTGTGGCCTCGCGTGGGCTATCCCCCATTGGTCACTCCGTTCTCGCAATACACGAAGAACATTGCACTGATGAACCTCCTCACTATGGAGCAGGGCAAGGGCCGTTTCGTCATGATGGACGATGCCATCTGGGGCATGATTCTCGGCAAGAGCGGTCGTATTCCCGGCACCATCGATCCCGAACTGGTGGAACTGGCCAAGAGACAGAAACGCGAGTTTACCGATGCCGATCCTCATACGCTTATTCCTAACGCTCTCGACGGCTTCAAGAAGGAGATGGACGAGAACGGCTGGGATTACGGCAAGGACAACGAAGAACTGTTCGAGCTGGCCATGCATCCCGAGCAGTACCGTCCCTTCAAGAGCGGTCAGGCCAAGAAGCAGTTCCTGGCCGACCTGCAGAAAGCAAAGGATGCGAAGCAGGGTGGCGGAAAAGTGAGTGCCGAGGAGATTGCTGCACTGAAGCATGCCAAGGCCGACGCACTGGTATGCCCCTCTGCCGGACAAATCTTCTATGAGTTCAATGGCGACGGCGAGTGCGCTCCCTGCATTGAACCGTTCATCGGACAGACATACAAGGAAGGTCAGACCTTCTGCTATCTGGTAGAGAAGTGGGGCGAGATCGTACCCATCCCCGCAGCACTGGGAGGCAAGCTCGTTGATGTGCAAGCCAAACAGGGCGCAAAGGTTCGCAAGGGCGACACGCTGGCCTGGATAGAACGGGAAACGAAGTAAATTGAAAATTGAAGATTGAAGATTGAAAATTATTGGCTAACGCGTTCAGGGGCAATGGACGATTCTCAATGGCCATTTTTTCAATTTTCAATCTTCAATTCTTCAATCTTCAATGTTATTGTTATGGACTATCAGGCAATTATTGATGAATATTATCCGGAAGATGACGAGCTGCGTGGCCTTTTGCTGAAACATAGCAGGCAGGTGGCAGACCGTTGTCTGCAGATTGCTAACAAACATCGCGAACTGCCCCTTGACGTGCAGTTTCTGGAAGAAGCTGCCATGTTGCACGACATCGGCATCAGATGGTGCCATGCGCCAGGCATCTTTTGTCATGGCGAAGAACACTATCTGCGACACGGACTGATTGGTGGGCAGGTGTTGCGCGAGAAAGGATTTGAACGACATGCACGAGTCTGCGAACGGCACACCGGAACCGGACTGACCAGCGTACCGATGGGAAAAGACGGCACACCGTTGCTATCTGCCAATCTGGTGGAAAACGGTTTCTTTGTCCCTGAGACACTTGAAGAACAGCTCGTATGCTATGCCGATAAATTCTATTCGAAATCGAGTCCAGACCGTGTGCTGAGCGTGCTTGAGACGGCCCAGAGTCTGGAGAAATTCGGTCATGAAGGTGTTATCAAGTTCCTTCATTGGGCCGAACTTTTCGAAGGATAGCAGGATAAATGAAGAATGAAGAATAATGAAAAACGAAGAATTAAGAATTACGAATCTTTGTTAATTAATGAACTGCGAAAGCAAATTCTTCATTCTTCATTCTTCATTCTTCATATAAAAATCGTAATTTTGCAGCCGTGAAACGAAAGTCGGTCATTTTTTTGATGCTTTCCGTCTTCCTCTTTGCGGTTGCGGGAGGCTTTGAGAACTCGCGATACGAGAAATCTAAGGACAGGATAAAGACAAATGGGAACAGAGGCAGTAGGTCGGAAAAGGACACTACGCTCAGTATCCATGCTGTGAAGCCTGTCTTGCTTCTTGACACCATGTCGCTTCGTTCTGCCATTCCATCGACCGACAGTTTCAATTTTTCCCGATTACTTTCTGCTCGCAACCTTGACGACACGCTCAGCATGGACTCGCTCGAGCTGGCCATCTGGAAACGCAACAAGGCCGTGGACGATTCGCTGAAAGCAGACAGTCTGAATCGTGAGCGCAAGAACACCATTGAATCGCCAGTTGATTTCTCTGCTAACGACTCCCTCATCTATGAGGCAGGTTCGGGCATGGCTTTCCTCTTCGGTTCCTCGAATGTGAAGTATCAGGACATGGACCTGAACAGTGACCGCATTCGCATGAACTTAGATTCCTCACTGGTGCATGCCACAGGAACCCGCGACACGGCTTCGGGCGAAATGATTGGCATGCCCGTGTTCAAGATGGGCAGCGATACCTACGAGAGCGACACGATGTCGTTCAACTTCAAGTCGAAGCGCGGACTGATTCAGCAGGTGTACACCGAGCAGCAAGACGGATTCCTGACGAGTAAACTTTCCAAGCGTGGTGCCAATGGCGAGATATTCTTGCAGCATGGTCGCTACACCACCTGCGATGAACCTCACCCGGATTTCTATCTGTCGCTTTCGCGTGCCAAGGTCCGTCCTGGAAAAGACGTTGTGTTTGGCCCAGCCTATCTGGTCGTCTGCGATGTTCCCCTTCCTTTGGCGGTGCCTTACGGCTTCTTCCCTTTCACCAAAGACTATAGCAGCGGCTTCATCATGCCTACCTACGGCGACGAGTCGACGCGAGGCTTCTACCTGCGCGACGGCGGCTATTACTTTGCCATCAGCGACAAGATGGACTTGAAGCTGATAGGTGAGATTTACACCAAAGGCTCATGGGGCATTACCGCCACATCGAATTATCGCAAGCGCTACAGATACAGCGGAACGTTTAATCTGAGCTATCAGAACACGGTGACAGGCGACAAGAACATGCCGGACTACAGTAAGTCGACGAGTTTCAAACTGCAGTGGAACCATCGTCAGGATACAAAGGCCAATCCCTACTCCAGTCTGTCGGCCAGCGTCAACTTCGCCACATCGAACTTCGAACCCAACAACCTCAACTCGATGTATAACCCGCAGCGAATGACACAGAGTACGCGAACTTCTTCTGTCTCTTACGGCACGGGCTTCTCCAGCTTAGGCATGAGTCTCTCGACCACCGTCAACCTGTCGCAGAACATGCGCGACACCATGATTACGATGACCCTGCCCGACCTCAACATCAGCATCTCGCGCTTCTATCCCTTCAAACGCAAGAAGGCGGTGGGCAAGGAACGCTGGTATGAGAAGATTTCTATGAGCTATACCGGCCATTTCACCAATTCTATTTCGACGAAGGAAGGCAAACTGCTCCATTCGAGTCTGGCGAAGGACTGGAAGAACGGCATGCAGCACACCATCCCCATTAGCGGCAATTTCACGCTGCTGAACTACATCAACGTCAATCCGTCGTTCAACTTCACCGACCGCACTTATCTGAGCAGGGAAAAACGTAGCTGGGATGAGAAGAACCAACGAGAAGTGAGAGACACCACCACGGGCTTCTACAACGTGTACAACTGGAACCTGTCGGTGTCGGCATCCACCAAGTTGTATGGTTTCTTTATTCCTTCGCGCAAATTGTTTGGCGACAAGATCCAGGCCATTCGCCACGTGTTAACCCCGCAGGTCAGCTTCACTTATGCACCCGACTTCGGGGCAAGTCGCTATGGCTACTACAAAACCTACCAGAAGACCGATGCTGACGGCAATGTGACAATGGTGGAGTATTCGCCCTATTCCGGACAGGCATTCAGTCCGCCGGGCAAGGGCAAGACGGGTAGCATCAACTTCGATATATCGAACAATGTGGAGATGAAAGTGAAGAACGAGGATGACTCCACCGGATTCAAGAAGATAAGTATCATCGACGAGCTGGGTGCAAGCATGTCCTATAATATGGCAGCCGACATACGCCCGTGGAGTGATTTGAGCACTCGTCTGCGCCTGAAGCTCACCAAGAGCTATACGCTGAACGTGAATGCCGTCTTCGCCAGCTATGTCTACGAAGCCGACTCTGTGGGTGCTACGCCGCGAATCAGTGAGCATACCACCTACTGGAGCCAAGGAAAGATTGGCCGTTTCCAGGGCATCTCGCAAAACCTCTCTTATACACTCAGCAACGAAAAGGTGACGAAAATCATCAAATGGCTGAAAGGCGAGCGCGAAAAGAAAGATGACGACAAAGACAAAGGTAGAAAGCGGGACGACGAGGAAAACGAGACTGAGAGCAACCTTGACAAGACTATGGAAGAGGGACAGCATGGAGCCAGAAAAAAAAATGCTAACATGGCCGAGACCGACGAAGACGGTTATATGGCCTACTCGCTGCCTTGGTCTATCAGCTTCGGCTATGGTATCACCATGCGCGAGAACACCGATGTGAGCAAGTTCAACTACAAGCGGATGCGCTATCCCTATAAGTTCACGCAGAACCTGAACATCAGCGGCAACATCCGCATCAGCGACGGATGGAACATCTCTTTCTCGTCGGGCTATGATTTCGAAAACAAGAAAATCTCCATGACCACCGCTTCGCTTTCCCGCGACCTGCATTGTTTCAACATGTCGTGCTCAGTGGTCTTGTCGCCTTACACCAGTTACAACTTCTCGTTTAGGTGCAACGCCTCTACCTTGGCCGACGCCTTGAAGTACGACAAGCGAAGCAACTCGACGAGTGCCGTGCGGTGGTACTAAAGATTGAAAATTGAAGATTGAAGATTGAAGATTGAGAATTTAAAATAATAAGCATTGAAAGAATTTGTTATTTCAGAAGCCAAGGCCGAGACAGCTGTGCTCGTGGGACTGATTACCAAGGAGCAGGACGAGGCAAAGACCAAGGAGTATCTTGATGAGCTGGAGTTCCTGGCCGATACAGCGGGGGCGCGTACCGTCAAGCGTTTCACGCAGAAGGTGGGTGGCCCCAGCCAAGTGACTTATGTCGGCAGCGGTAAGTTGCAGGAAATCAAACAATACATTAAGGCTTGTCAGGATGCCTACGATGAGTGGATGGAAAACGCAGAGCGTGCTTCGGTCGGCATTGAACAGTATGACCATACGGAGTGTCCTGAACCCATCGGCATGGTCATCTTCGACGATGAGCTTTCTGCCAAGCAGATACGCAATATTGAGAAAGAGTTGCAAGTGAAGATTCTCGATCGCACCTCGCTCATCCTCGACATCTTCGCCATGCGTGCACAGACGGCAGAGGCAAAGGCACAGGTCGAACTGGCACAGCATCGCTACATGTTGCCGCGTCTGCAACGCTTGTGGACTCACTTGGAACGACAGGGCGGTGGTTCTGGCTCTGGCGGCGGAAAGGGCAGTGTGGGACTGCGCGGACCTGGTGAGACGCAGTTGGAAATGGACCGCCGCATCATCCTACAGCGCATCACGCTGCTCAAGCAGCGACTGGCCGAGATAGACCGACAGAAGACCACGCAGCGCAAGAACCGTGGCCGACTGATACGTGTGGCACTCGTGGGCTATACCAACGTGGGCAAGTCTACGCTGATGAATCTTCTTTCCAAGAGCGATGTCTTTGCCGAAAACAAGCTCTTTGCCACGCTCGACACCACCGTGCGCAAGGTGGCCATCGACAACCTGCCTTTCTTGTTGGCCGACACCGTTGGTTTCATCCGCAAGTTGCCCAGCGACCTTGTAGAGTCGTTCAAGTCGACACTCGATGAGGTACGCGAGGCCGACCTGCTGGTACATGTGGTCGACATCTCTCACCCCGATTTCGAAGAACAGATACAAGTGGTCGACCAGACACTGGCTGATCTGGGTTGTGCTGAGACACCTCGGTTGTTGGTTTTCAACAAGGTCGATGCCTATACTTGGACACCTCAGGACGAAGACGACCTGACGGCTCCCACTCGCGAGAACATTTCACTCGACGACCTGAAGCGCACGTGGATGGCAAAAATGGATGATGCCATCTTTATATCAGCCCGTGCAAGAGACAATATCGACGCGTTGCGTGCGTTATTATATAAAAAGGTGCGTGAACTACACGTTCAGAAATATCCTTACAACGACTTCCTCTACCCTATTGAGGAATAGCTATCGGAGCGAGGCGAAGGGCTGAACAAGCGCAGTATCCTGCCCTCACCATCTGTACAATACTAACACAAAAAGAACCCCGGTCTGATTCACGCTTGTTCAGGCTCTTAATCCTCCCCACCGTGGGGCTGCATTTATGGAAAATTACAGACAACTTTCACAAGACGAGATTCTTGTACTCGAAAACAATGCCTGCTGGGCAGAAGACTGGAACCGCATTCTGGTGGCCGATGGCTTCAGGCCATACAACTTTCACCGAGTGGTCTTCTATGGCGATATCCATTTGGGCGAGTTCAACAAGAAAGTAGAGGTCAGCAAGGGTTTCTTCAAGCACTCTGGCATCAATGATGCAACGCTGCGCAATGTCTTCGTGGGCAACGATTGCCTCATTGAGAAAGTAGGCAACTTCATTAACAACTATACCATTGGCGATGACTGTTATATTGCCAACATATCGACCATCGAGACCACCGAAGGGGCTACCTACGGAGCAGGCAGCACGATCTCAGTGCTCAACGAGATGGGCGACGGCAACATTACGCTCTTCCGTGAACTCAACTCACAGTTGGCAGCTTTCATGGTGAAGCACAACACCGATAAGGAACTGACGCGTCGCATCAAGGAACTCATTGACGACGAGGTGCGTGTCTCTACACCCGACCGTGGCATCATTGGCAACAACGTGAAGATCATCAACACCAAGGAGATTACCAATACGGTCATCAAGGGCGATTGCGAAATCAACGGTGCTGCGCGGCTCTCTGAATGCACCATCCTTAGCTCAGAAGATGCTTCGGTCTATATCGGCACGGGTGTCATCTGCGAGAACTCTATCATCTGCGATGGTTGCTCAATCAACAACTCTGTCAAGATGCAGGACTGCTTCGTGGGCGAGGCTTGCCAGATAACGAACGGATTCACGGCTGAAGCTTCGCTCTTCTTTGCCAACTCTTTCATGGCCAACGGCGAGGCTTGTGCTGCTTTCTGCGGCCCGTTCTCGGCCTCTCACCACAAGTCGAGCCTGCTTATCGGCGGACAGTTCTCGTTCTATAATGCCGGGTCGAACACCAACTTCTCCAACCATGCTTACAAGATGGGTCCCATGCACTACGGTACTCTGGAGCGCGGCACGAAGACGGCTTCTGGTTCCTACATCCTCATGCCGGCCACCATCGGTGCCTTCTCCGTTTGTTTCGGCAAACTGATGCACCATCCCGACACGCGTTGTCTGCCGTTCTCTTATCTCATAGCCTACGGCGAGACGATGTATCTGGTGCCTGGCCGCAACATCACCACTGTTGGACTCTATCGTGACATTAAGAAGTGGCCCAAACGCGACAAGCGTTCCAAGCAGTCGAAGAAGTCAATCATCAACTTCGACTGGCTGTCGCCGTTCACCGTGGGCGAATTGCTCGAAGGGCGTAAGATACTGGAGAACCTGCGTGCTGCCTCAGGCGACAACGTCTCTACCTATAACTTCCACGAGTATGTCATCAATGCCTCTTCGCTTGTCAAGGGACTCAAATACTACGACATCGCATTGCGCATCTATATCGGTGCAGTGCTCAAACGTGCCATCAAGGGCGGATTCCTTGGTGTGCCAGAGGACGAGACGGGCAAAGGACAGTGGGTCGACCTCAGCGGACTGCTTCTGCCGGAGTCAGAGGAACTGCGTCTCATCGACGATATCAAGTCGGGCAACATCGAGAACATTCAGCAGGTCATCGACCGCTTTGAGGACATCAACAACCATTTCCGCAAATATCAGTGGGCATGGACCTATCAACTCATCCTCGACTACTACCATCTTACGGAGATTGACGAGCAGGCTGTTACACGCATTCGCGAGGACTACATCCGTGCTCGTCGTGCCTGGATCGCCGAGATACGCAAGGATGCCGAGAAAGAGTTTGCCATGGGCGATGTAGAGCAAGAGGTCTTCGACGACTTTATCTCCAAGCTCGACCATGAGATTGATTACGAAAACTAAAAAAGGGGGTACATCCCCCCTTTTTTTATTGTTTGTTTAGCAGAATCACCTTTGCCGCTTTATTATCGGAATCAGTGTCAACTAAAATCGTTAAACTACACAGAAAAAGTCATCGACTCGTTTATCGGATTTTTGAAACAGAAGTCCATGTTGAAGTGCTTTCCGCATACGGCCATTACGATGACAAATAGTTTCTCCATTACACCATCTCCTTTACTTTTGTCCTTATAAAGTTCCGTACTTGTCAAACAGCAGTTCGTCTATCATCGCACTTTCCCCACAAGCTGCTTTGTCAATTTGTCACGTCTTCATGTCGTTTTGTCACTTATCGTGATAAGGCATACTATTTGTGAGCAAAATGATAGAAACAAAAAAGAAAGGAGATAGATTATGACATTAGACAAGTTCACAATCAAAGCACAGGAGGCCGTACAGGCCGCCGTGCAGACTGCCCAGCGCAATGGGCAACAGACCATCGAGCCGGTACACCTGCTCGTGGGACTGCTCGACAAAGCCAAGGACGTGACTACCTTCATCTTCCAGAAACTGGGCATGAATGCGCAGCAGATTGCTATGCTCTGCCAACAAGAAATGCAGCATCTGGCACGCGTACAGGGGGGCGAACCCTACCTGTCAAGCGATGCCAACAAGGTGCTGGTCAAGGCCGCCGACTTAGCCAAGGAGATGAACGACGAGTACGTATCCTGCGAGCCGATGCTTCTGGCACTGCTCGTGGTCAACTCTACGGTAAGCCGCATTCTGAAGGATGCCGGTGCCACGGAGAAAGACA
>Ga0326512_10003523_pt1 | contig 11458 bp, 11 predicted proteins | sample 1_2617_0518_D_FD_203652 | JGI IMG/M metagenome (GOLD analysis project Ga0326512, IMG submission 203652) | Bovine rumen microbial communities from UC Davis, California, United States - 1_2617_0518 | ecosystem: Host-associated > Mammals > Digestive system > Stomach > Rumen | place: USA... | reverse complement strand
ACCTTGCTCATAGCGATAGACAAAGAAGCGACCATTGGTATTGCGGTCTTCCTTGACTGCGTCCCATTTGATGATGGCCTTTTTATTCCATTTGTCGAAAGTTACCTGCACTTTCTCAGGATAGGCACAGCCGGGGATGTCGGGATGATAGTTTTTGAACTCCTGAACCAGGGGCTCCTCTTGGTTTTTCAGATTGCCCCAATAGGTGTAGGTGCTTTCATATTGATAACTTGGCATGTATGCTTTGGTCAAATTCAGCGAACCGTTTTTTACGGTTGTCGAACGGTAAACCGCGCTGAAGTTTCTGAGCGGCTTTTTGTGGTCAATACCACTGCCCATGGTCTTACTGCCGCTCGAGTTGTGTCCCAGGTCTAATCGGCCTACGTCCTCCACTACAAAGAAAGTCTGGAAGTCGGTGTAGGTTTTCACATTGCTGGCCGTCAACTTGATTTTACCGTTTCTGAGACGTTCTGCTGTGGGGGCCTTCACCAGGTTGTTAACCTTGATGCCCTTCGTCACGTACATGTTGGTCCAGTCGACACTCCAATGCCAGTAGTGTTCACATGGGTAATATGTGTTCTCACCATAATATTTCACCTTAGCTCTACCCTGGCTCTGAAAACGAGGATAGTTGGCATCATATTCATATCCCCCATTTTCGTTGTTGTTTTCATCATTCAAATCCCAGTTGACAATGAAGCTCATGTCAAAGCTTTCACCGAGGTTGTAGCCAGGATAATAGCGCAGCTTGACGTATTGAGGAGAACTGCCAAAGCCATACCAGCTGGAGTTGGCACCATTAAACGTTCCCCAGTTGGTCAAGATACCTGATTGTATGTTATTATTATAGTTACCTGAATTATAATGCCCTTCTATATCACCTTTGTATCTTCTATGAGTGCATAGGTGTAAATACCCCACTCAGATTTTTCATACCGAAAGTTGTCTATCTGGCGTTGAGCATATTGTTGGATACCTATCAGCACATCATCACCGTCAGCATCAGTCACGTAAAGTGCGGAGCCCTTGGTAGCATCATTTGCGGAATTCTGGTCTTCATCATATGTTGGCACCCAGATTTCAACGTAGGGATGATCTGGACTCACTTCGTTGATATTTTCGTACATGAAATAGAACCAATAAGAAAGGTCCTCTCCACCAAACCATGTACCATTATTGATGGTAGGACCACACTTATTGGAATAGTACCACGTTGATGGGCGACCTTCTGTTGCTTTGTAATTCCAGCCTCGATAGGAATTCTCGTTCCCGTATCTGACAACATTGGAAAAGGTGTAATTATTATTATTCCTTACGTAGTGTTGTCCCACCCAATTGGACCATCGGGTGTAAATGGAGGAACCGTGTACTTTTGATTCCTGTGCATAAACGAAGTCGTCCACCGCAAACATTGACTGACTACTGCCTAACAGTAGAACAAGCAACATCAGCAGCCCCAACCATCGGTTGTGCTGCCCACCTCCACCGCCACTGGCGGTTTGAGGAGATAATAGTTGTTTTACTTTCATGATTAATGGTTTTTAATTGTAATTAATTTGAATGGTTTTTTATTTCCATACATTATTGTGTTAAAGTTTATGAGATTATTGTTGAAGGTCGGTTAATAGTAGTTAGGTTGATGGTCTAAATTCTGGTGTAAAGGTAGGCTATTATTTTCAAACTTCATAGAAAAAAAGTGTGGAGAATTAACGTCACAGTCAAATCTCCACACTATTTTTACGCATTTCTATGTTTTTGTTTCGTTCATGAGACAAATAGAAAACAAAAATACTTGGTGCTTTCATGAAAAATGCGTATCTTTGCCGACATACTTACAAGAACGAATGAAGCGATTTGCATCATCGTTCGCATTATCAACCAGAATAGACTATGCCACAAGAAACTTATTTTTACGTCATTTTGACTTCAGCCATCAGCATGATAATCTCGGCTTTTATTTTGATGGCCGTCAAGATTCCGCAGGGAGAAGAGAAAGACAAACTGAGGGCAGCCAAGCGGTCACTGGCTATCGCCTGTCTGGTGATGGGAGTGGTAAACCTTTTTCAGATAAGTGCCGACCCGCAGGGCGGCAGCGATGAGGTGGTCAGGGTGTCGACGCTGGTCATTGGTTCGGCACAAGCCATGCTCTTCACCATGACGGCGATGGTGTTCATTCGTCCCTCCGTGGTCACGGCTAAGTTGGTATGGACGCATACATTGACGATTGTGGTGGCCGACAGCATTCTCTTCCTGTCATTATTGCTGCTGCCTGCTCACGTGTTCTTCTATGTCTTTCTGGTGGGCATTGCCTGCTATGTCGTGCAGATGGCGCTCTATACCCGCTGGTATGTGATCAGCTACCGCCAGTTCCGCAAGCAGATAGAGAGTTTCTATGAGGAGGAACAGATTGACCGCCGACTCCGATGGATACAGTTTGTCTTCTGGTCGGCATTGTGTATAGGTATCGCTGCGATATTGCTGTTCATTGGCGAACCGATGATTGATATGTGTCTGACGCCCTGCATGGCGGCTATATACATCTGCTATGTCTTCTGGTTTATCAACTATATGCTGGAGGCGCACGTCATCCTGCCAGCCCTTTATAATAAGGATGGTGGATGGAGGAAAGTGGATAGTGGAGAGTGGATGGTGGATAGTGGAGAGTGGATGGTGGAAGGACGAAGAGGTTGGAGCTTTGGATAGAGGCGAAACGCTATCTGAACACCGAGACGTCGATAAAAGAGATTGCTTCAGAGATGGGGATGAGCGTCGACCAGATGCATCTGTACTTCCGTGATGTCGTGGGAGAGGAGTTCCGCACATGGCGCGTCAGGAAGCGTGTGGAGCATGCTCAGCAACTGATGCAGGAGCATCCCGACTGGCCGGTGACGCGCATCGCACAGATTTCGGGATTCAATGATCGCAGCTGGTTCTACCAGCAATTCCTCCGTTTTACGGGAATGACGGTGGCGGAGTGCAGGAAGAAGTAGTGGATGGTGGAGAGTGGATGGTGGATAGTGGATGGGGCCACTTAGTTGTGCACATATAATCTTTCCCCGTTGTACTCCACACGATACTCTATGAGTCGGGGGGTGCCCTCTGTACCATTGATGGGGATGCCCTCGGCATTGGGGTTGTAGGTGACGCTGCAACGCTGGCACGTCAGCATCTGCCCTTTGTCGGCCCAGGCAAGGGGATGATGGGGTGTGGAGGTGTTTTCGAGACAGTTGGGACACTGCCCGTCGAAGGCTTTCAAGCCGCTGAAGTGGGACATGCCGATGATGAGTCGCTGGTTGGCTCCCATGCGCTCATAGCTCAGTCGGTCGTTCTCAATGGCGGTCAGCATGGCGACGTCGGTCTGGTCGGCTGTCCAGGTGCCGACGTTGGGTGTCATCAGCAGATGGGTGACACCACCGACGGGACGTGGCTCCACGATGCACATCTGCCCAGCATTGCCGACACAGAGGGTGAGGGCGCTGTTGGGGTGGTTGCTGGCATAGAAGACAAAGGAGCAGGGATAGCGAGTGCTGAACTGCTGCTCGCCCTGACAACCGCCGAGGGTGAGCAGGAGGAGCAGCAGGCACAGGGGGAAGGGACGTCTCATGGGCGCAACAGGTTTTGCTCGGCTTGACGGGCACGCTCAAAGCCAAACTCATCGATGGTCTGACGCATCAGCTCGCAGATGCGGTCGTTGCACAGGTTGCCTATGGACCCCTCATGGGTGTGATGGATGTGCTTGTCGGGGGTGAAGCGGCCTGCCTCGATGTCGAGGCCCACCTTCTTGTAGGCATCGCGGAAGGGCATGCCGGCGGCTGCCAGGCGGTTGACTTCCTCGACGGAGAATATCGGGTCGTAGAGGGGGTTGTCCATCAGGTGCTCGTTGACCTCCACCTTGTTGATGATATAGGCGGTCATGCGCAGGCAGTCCAACAGCTCGTCGAAGGCTGGCAGGAAGACCTCCTTGATGATTTGCAGGTCGCGGAAATAGCCTACGGGCAGGTTGCTTGTCATCAGCGTGATCTGCTGGGGCAGCGACTGCAGCTTGTTGGACTTGGAGCGTATCAGCTCGAAGACGTCGGGGTTCTTCTTGTGGGGCATGATGCTGGAGCCTGTAGTACACTCCTTGGGCAGCTTGATGAACGAGAAGTTCTGCGAGTTGAACAGGCAGGCGTCCATCGCCAACTTGGCTATCGTCCCGGCAATGGTGGCAAGGGCAAAGCTCACGTTGCGCTCGGTCTTGCCTCGCCCCATCTGGGCATAGACGACGTTGTAGTCCATCGTGTCAAAGCCCAGCAGGTCGGTGGTCATCTGGCGGTTGAGGGGGAAACTGGAGCCGTAGCCGGCGGCCGAGCCTAATGGGTTGCGATTGGTCATGCGGTAGGCGGCCTGCAGAAAGAGCATGTCGTCGACGAGTGACTCGGCGTAGGCTCCCAACCAGAGGCCGAAGGAGGAGGGCATGGCCACCTGCAGGTGGGTATAGCCTGGCATGAGCACGTCCTTGTAGTGGTTGCTCTGCTGGATGAGCTGGTCGAAGAGGTCGCCCACGGCCTCGGCCACCTCTTGCAGCCGATGGCGGGTGAACAGCTTGAGGTCGACCAGCACCTGGTCGTTGCGTGAGCGGCCAGCGTGTATCTTCTTGCCCATGTCGCCCAGGCGGCGGGTCAGCATCAGTTCTACCTGTGAATGCACGTCCTCGATGCCGTCTTCGATGACAAACTCGCCCCGCTGCGCCTGCTGGTAGATGTCCCTAAGCTCGCGAAGGAGCAGGGGTAGTTCGTCCTTGCCGATGAGACCGATGCTCTCGAGCATGATGACATGGGCCATGGAGCCTAATACGTCGTAGGGGGCTAAATAGAGATCCATCTCGCGGTCGCGCCCCACGGTGAACCGCTCTATCTCGGCGTTGACCTGAAAGTCTTTTTCCCAGAGTTTCATAGTTGCTTTTGCTTGTTGGCTTGTCTGTCTAAGGTCTATACGTAGGGCACCAGGGCCAGTGCGTCGGCAATCTTCTCCACGCCGTCCTGCAGCGGACCGCTGACGATGCCCTTGAGCATGAAGGGGATGTCGGCCTTCACCGTGACCCGCATCTTAGAGGTGGCCTCGTCGACGGGTAGCACCTGTATCCAGAGGTTGAAGGGCATGGGTGACTCCACGCTCTCAAACTTCACGCATTTGGGCTCTTCGCGCTCACAGATGCGCAGGGTGATCTTGCCTACGGGGGCTACGGAGACGGACACGGAGTCCTGGTCGAACGAGAAGTCCTGCAACTTGTCCTCGGGCACACGGTCGCGTACACGCTCCAGATTGCGCAGGTCGCTCAGGTTGCGGTAGACGGCCTCCTGCGGATAGGGCACTTGCTTGATACTGCTTTCAAACTTTGTCATGGCTTATTTCCTCCATTCACTTGGGTTCTGTCTCCACTCAGCCAGCACGGCCTTGTCTTCTTCCTTGATATATCCCGTTTCGGCAGCCTGCTCGACCACGGCCTCGTAGTCGGTCAGCGTCACCAGCCTAACGCCTGCCTCGCGGAAAGCTGCCTCAGCTACAGGGAAGCCGTAGGTGTAGGAGGCTACCATGCCCACCACCTCGACGCCTGCCTGGCGCAAGGCCTCGACGGCCTTGAGCGATGAGCCACCTGTGCTGATCAGGTCTTCGACAACCACGACCTTGGCACCATTAGGCACCTCTCCCTCGATGAGGTTCTGCATGCCGTGGTCCTTGGCCTTCGAACGAACATAGCAGAAGGGAAGGCCCAGCTGGTCGGCCACCAGCGCACCCTGGGCAATGGCTCCCGTGGCCACACCGGCTACGGCCTCGGCCTCGGGAAACTGCTGCTGGATGAGATGGCAGAGCTCTAACTTGACAAACGAGCGAAGGGAGGGGAACGACAGGGTCTTACGGTTGTCGCAATAGAAGGGGGACTTCCATCCGGAAGCCCACGTAAACGGATCGTTGGGTTGCAGCTTGATGGCCTTCACCTCAAGCAGGCGAGATGCAAAAATCTTCTTGATAGTATCCATAACTTAATTGATGAATGTTAGATTTCAGCGTGCAAAGATAGCGAAAATAATCGAAAACAGGAAAAATATTTTGTTATTTCACCGAAAACCAGTAACTTTGCCGCCGATTTGCCAAAATGGCTTATCAAGGGGTGCTGGACGCGCAATTGCGCGTCGGGCTGAGATTAAACCCTTCATGAACCTGATACGGGTAATGCCGACGTAGGGATGGATAATGAGGTCAAATCAAGAACGTACCCCCTTTTTAAAAATTAACTAATATGAAAAAGGGATGAAAAAATCTTTTTTGTTGATGACAACGGTGATGAGCTCGCTGACGATGCTGGCCCAGACGGCTGAGACGGACTCAGCCAGAGTGGAACGTTTACAGGAAGTGGTGGTGCAGGGCGTAAGGGCTCATAAGAATGCACCATTTGCCGTGGAGAACATCCGTAAGCGCAACCTCAACGACCACTCGAAGACGGGAAGGGAGCTGCCCTTCCTCTTTGCACAGACGCCCGGTGTGGTGGCTTGGAGTGAGAATGGCATGGGTACGGGTACCACCTATATGCGCATACGTGGGGCCGGTGACTCACGTATCAACGTCACCTTGGATGGCGTGCCCTTGAACTCGCCCGAAGACCAGTGCGTGTTTTGGGCAAACATGAATAGCTACGGCGCCCTGCTGGGCAGTGTGCAGATACAGCGTGGCGTGGGCACCTCGACCAATGGCGACGGTGCCTTTGGCGGCTCGGTGGCCCTCTCAACGGCTACTCCACTGCCTACACCCTCTCTCGAGGTGACGGGCAGCTACGGTTCATACAACACATGGAATGCGGGTCTGAACTTCTCGTCCGGACTGCTGTGGAAGCGACTGATATTCGACGGTGCTTATCATGAGACGCGTACTGATGGCTTCATCCACGGCACAAGTGGCCGGTCGGGGTCCTATTACGGGGGGCTGACTTGGCTGGAGGAAAATTTTGAGGTGCGCTACAAGAACATCGGAAACTTTGAGAAGACGGGACAGGCGTGGAACGGCGTGACGGCTGGCGATGACAACAACTCGCTGATGGACGGCCTGTACCTGGGGGAGACGGGCATCAAGACCTACGAGGACATGTATGATGCGGGCTATGGGAAGTACAACTCACTCTATGAGCGGTGGAAGACGGATGACGACGGCTACCTGCTCAAGGAAAACGGCGTGTACACGACGGAGCGCTACCAGATGACGGACGGCAGCTTCTGGCCGAAGACCACCGACAACTTCTGGCAAAACCACAACATCCTCTCAGCGGCTTGGACCATCAATGACCACTGGAGCACCTCGGCCTCGCTTCACTATACCCACGGCTACGGCTATTACCGGGAGTTCCGCTACAACAACAAGCTCTCGAAGTTTGGCATCACTGCCGCTGACGACAACGGCAAAAACATCAAGCGTACGGACTTCGTACGCAAGAAAGGACTGACGCAGGACACATACGGCCTCGTGGGCAATGTCGACTACAAGGACGACCGATGGGATGTCGTGGGCGGCCTGTCTGTACAGAACTTCAACGGCAACCACTTCGGCTACGTGACCTACGCGGCCAACCCCTTCGTAAGACAGCGGCTCGTCTGGTTGACTCATCCTGAGATCAACGGAATGTCTATCGATGACTTCGACGTAAACTACAAGTACTACGATTCTGACGCCTCGAAGTTGGATGGCAGCGTATTCCTGAAGGCTACCCTCCACCTCACTGAGCAGTGGGATGTGTTCGGCGACCTGCAGTATCGTCACGTAGGCTACAAGACCGACGGCATCAATGATAGGTTCTATGATGATGCCTCTGGTTATTATAACCAGCGACTGGACATCAACGAGAAGTATGACTTCCTGAACCCGAAGGCTGGACTCTCCTGGCATCAGGACGGGCACCACGCCTTTGCCAGCGTGGCCATCAGCCACCGCGAGCCGGAACGCAACAACTTTACGGACAACGGGTCGTATCCTGCACCGAGGGCTGAGCGTCTGACGGACTTGGAGCTGGGCTACAACTATACTGCCGACTGCTGGCGAGTGGGTGTCAACGCCTACTACATGAAGTACAAAGACCAGTTTGTGCAGACTGGCGCACTGAGCGACATCGGTGAGAAGTTGACCACCAATATCAAGGACTCCTACCGCTTGGGCCTGGAGCTGAAGGCTGGCGTCGACCCCACGTCGTGGCTCACTATCGAGGGTAACGCCGCACTGAGCAAGAACAAGATCAAGGATTTCGACGAGGTAGTGGAGGACTGGCGAGACAAGTATGCCGATGACCCTGAGACGAATGCCAGCGCAATGGCCAAATGGCATGTTGACGGCAATGGCGACGGATTGAGAACCCTTCATTACGACAACTCCACGCTGGCCTTCTCGCCTGCAGTATTGCTCAACGGTTTCGTCAATTTCCACTACCAAGGCTTCCAGGCTGTTTGGCACACGAACTATGTCTCTCGGCAATATCTTGACAACACGGCAAGTCGTGATCGCTCGCTGCCAGCCTATAGTGTCACCAATGTCTCCCTGTCCTACTCATTGCCTTGTAAGCGGTTTGCCGGACTGAAGGAGACGGTCTTTGGACTCAACTTCAACAACGTGTTCAATAAGCACTATGCCGCCAACGGATGGGTCTACTCGGCCTTGGACGAGAAGGATGGCTTCACCCCCGACAACCGGTACTATCAGATTGGCTTTATCCCCATGGCGGGCTTCACCATGATGGGCAACGTCACGCTTCGCTTTTAAACATTGAAAATGGAGGATTGAGAATGATGATGACCTTCTTGGCAGCCCATTGGCTCGACATCACAACCACCGTACTCGGACTGGCTTATATCATCTTAGAGTATAAGGCCAGCCTGTGGATGTGGTTAGCTGGTTTTCTCATGCAAGCGTTGGGCATCGTGCTCTATTACCAGAAAGGACTCTATGCCGACTGCGGCATGGAGTTCTACTATCTGGCTATGACCGTCTATGGCTATTGGCGCTGGATACATGGCAGCAGGGAAAAGCAGGAACTACCCATTCGTCATTTTCCCCGTAAGTTAGTACTGCCGTGGCTTCTGCTGATAGCTGCCGTATGGGCCGTCATCTACTGGCTCTTGGTAACCTTTACAAATAGCAACGTGCCTCTGGCCGATTCGTTTACAACGGCACTCAGCATTGTCGGCATCTGGGCACTGGCACATAAATACTTGGAGCAGTGGTTTATCTGGATTGCTGTCGATGCCGTTACGTGCGTACTTTATTATTATAAAGACATCCCGTTCAAGGCGTCCCTCTACGCACTCTACGTCATCATAGCCATCTTAGGCTATCTCAAGTGGAAGACGATGATGAACAATAAAGCTGTGGAATGAGACCACGGCTTTATTGTTCTATGTAGCTGTCAAGCTTCTTCAGGTAATAATCGCGGAAATCACTCCAACGATAATAGGGAGCGAGGTCATCGGGCAAGGGCAAGGTGGCCTCGTCTTCGTTGAGGAGCACTTTCAGGAGCACATCAGGGTCGTCGGCTGACTTGCGATAGAATACCAGTTGCAAGTTGCTGGCCATAGGAAACACTTCGTAGTCGAGCCAGCCCTTCTTGTCTACCTTTTCCAAATCCTCAATGGACTGGTCGTAGCCATTGACACCCATCAGGCAGACCAGTGGCAGCAAGGATGTGTCGTGGCCGAAACGAAGCGTGGCTCCCGGATGTGGATGCTGGATGCAACTGTCGGCCTCCTCGATGATGCGTCGCAGCAGATGGCGCTGAGTGTAAGGCTGTTTGCCGCCAGTGAGTGGCGTGAACCCATAGCCCAGGAACCAATAGACATTGTTCATGCGCCAGTTTTCCACAACTTCATCGTCTGTGAAGAGGTCGTAGAGCGTAAGCTTGCGTCGCAGTTCCATGTTTTGCACGCTGCCCGCCATACGAAACAGATAGTAGTTCATGCGTTCGCCATTGACCTGAGTGTTGACATAGGCCGTGTCATTGAATAGCTGGCCGATAACCCGTTTCCAACACTGATGCATGCGACAATAGTCATCGAATGCCTTGCGGCCTTTCTCCGACCTTATCTGGCTGGAAAGCCGCATGTCCATGTATTGGAGGTAATGCAAGTCATTGAAACGAGCGTCACTGTTGATACGCAGCTTGGGATTCATGGACACTAACTGCAACAGCTCGCTTTCCATCGATAGGATGCAGCGCACCACCAGCGTACTACGAGCATGGATGCACGCATCCTCGGAAAATACTTCGGGGAAGCGCTCCATCATGCGGCGAGCAATGTCACGATGTTGCTGCTGACCCAGGGCAGTCAGTTCGCCGTAACGCCCATAGCTCTCGTCCTTGATGAGCTGCACACGCTGATATACGTCTTCTCCCAGGGACGATAGCTTGTGCAGCTGATGGGCATTGCGCAAGATGTCCAGCACATAGTCGTATTCGCGTACTTGTGTCATATAGCGCGACCCGTGACGACCATAATGACTGATATAGAAAGGCGCAGTACCCTTGGGCGCTGCCGTCAGCCGAGGTTGCAACGGACCACGATAGGCCAGGAAGTTGCTGGCCGATAGACAGATGTTTTTCTGCAGTTCGTTCTTTAGTTTCTGCCTCTGGGCTACGATGTTCAACGTCATCGTTAGCAGGGCTATCATTGTCAAGGTTAGTTTTCTCATTACATACAATAGTTAGAATTGCATAGTAAGTTCGTAGATTTATCGGCAAAGATACGAAAAAAAGTTGTAACTGGTAACGGATTTTGGAAGATTAACGCAATTCGGCCTAAAATAAAGACAAAACGGGGATTTAGAGCCCCTTGATAAGGGGCGGCTATAATGCAGGGTTATGCAAAATTAGGAGGATTGGTGAAGGAGTTAGGTTTCTAAATCGTAACCCTGAAATGGTCTCTCGGATGGGTTTAAATGACCTTAATTGACTACGCAAATCTGGGCAAAATACAGCACCTCTCACCGTCCGTTTCTTATTCCGCAAACTGCTACATTTTGCATAGCGATGGATAGCCCAAAAGACAGTAGTTTTGCAGCCTAAAATTAAAAAGGAATAAGAAACATGAGAAGTACATTCAACATTTTGTTCTACGTGAACAAGAGTAAGGAGAAGAACGGCGTGGTGCCTGTGATGGGACGTGTGACGATTAACGGCACTCAAAGCCAGTTCAGTTGTAAGAAGTCTATCCCCCTTGACATGTGGGATGTGAAGGGCAACTGTGCCAAGGGCCGAAGCAAGGAGGCTTTGCTGATTAACCGCGAGTTGGACAACATCAAGGCGCAGATCATCAAGCACTACCAACATCTGTCAGACCGCGAGGCTTTCGTAACAGCCGAGATGGTGCGCAACTCCTATCAGGGATTTGGCAGCGAGTACGAGACCCTTCTGTCGGCATTCGACAAGGACATCGCCAATCAGAAGAAG
>Ga0326512_10003521_pt1 | contig 11462 bp, 21 predicted proteins | sample 1_2617_0518_D_FD_203652 | JGI IMG/M metagenome (GOLD analysis project Ga0326512, IMG submission 203652) | Bovine rumen microbial communities from UC Davis, California, United States - 1_2617_0518 | ecosystem: Host-associated > Mammals > Digestive system > Stomach > Rumen | place: USA... | reverse complement strand
TTATATTGGCTATTCCTTAAGATTTAATGTTTATTGATGTACTGACTTATTGCGTAATAACTATTATTTATTCTTTATTTTTTAATAGCTACTGTTTAATCAAGATCATCAGTTCTGTTAATCCGAGATAACAGCTTAATAGAACAAGATTTTATCCTTAGCTATAATATTTGTTAGAAGCAGAGCTTACAATTATTTAACGTCATCGAATACTCTGCGGAAGACATGACGAGAAGTCAGTTTAAGGTTTTCGCCACAATAGCAATTAGTATTAATACTCAATTGTGATATCGTGTGTCGCGTTAGCGATTTGGATCGCTGTATCAACGGACGTCTCGAACTTTACAATTTCGTCTGTCAGTTCCTCGATCAGTTTGCGAATGTTGAGCGGATCAACGATGGTAAACTGATTACGAGATTTGTATTCCTCTATAAACTCCAAATACTTTATCTTGTCAGTTTTCATGTCGCCTTCAAAACTTTGTTTTGCATGGCGTTCTGCCGCATCGTCTAGCTTCTCTCCGTTCTCACGCTGCATCTTTGTCTCCGCAACAGTGAGCTGTTTAGTAAGAATATCAAGCAACCCCTTCTTCTGATTGATTCCCCATGTTTTCATGTAGAGCGCTGAGGCTACCGACATTTCCCGTCCACCGATGTTCACCTTAGTGGAAGCATTAAATTCGTTAATTGCCTCTTTCATGGCGTTATACCGGTTGATCAGCGTAGTAGCTGAAGTATAACTGCTTGTTGCCAGTTTCTTAAACTCATCTGCCGTCATACCATCAACCTTCTGAGCAGATATCCTATTAGCGGCTACAACCTTAAGATCTGATAGCGCCTTACCAATTCTGTCGTCCTGTATCTTAAGCTGTGCGATGGCTTCGGTAACCTTCATTGTCTCTTTCATAATTATATCTCCTTGAGTGATGTCGTGTGTCTGTTGACAATTATTATATTACCACGTCGTGTGTCCGTTGTCAATGTTCTAATTCAATTTTTTCCAGTTGATCCGAAACCGCCACGATTTGTGTTTGATAAAGACTCTGTTTCTTCAAATACAATATGTGGCTGCTTCTTCATAATGCGGAACTGACAGATACGGTCGCCCCTATTAACAGTGGTATCACATGTAGCATATACAGGGAGTCGCCATATATCATCATCGCCGCAGTAACTTTCATCTATGACAGCGACGCCATTCGTCTGGATTAGTCCATAGTTTTTGAAGGTACTACTACGAGGAGCCATGTGAGCCTCATATCCTTCAGGCAACTGCATTGAGACACCCAGGTTAATCAGAATGAAATCACCCTTTTTAATATTGTAAGTCATAGCTGATCGGAGATCGATCCAGTCGCCTTGTTGGATCTCCCCGATCCGCTGGAGATCGGGGGATTGATATTTAATCTTTATGATTGATTCAGACATGATTACTCCTTGCTTGTGCAGTAGTTAATTCCGTCGATATCAAACACATCTCTCGCGATGTCCTCATACAGAGTAGACTTCAGACCGTTAATATCTGTAAGGTCATCGTTATAATACTGTACTACTTCCTTCGCAAAAACCGCAAAGCTCATTTCACCGAACGGAGTCTGGACAACGCACACGTCGTCAAGTACTGGGTTGTCTCTAAATGCTGCAGCGACAAGATCGGCGCTAGTCGGTTCTCCGTCATTGGCCGGAACAACCGTAATCTTAAGTGTGACGTTGCCGAAATGCTTCTCGGGCGGAAGTATAATGGCAAGAGCATTGGCCTTGTCACCGCCTTCGACATAGAGCTTAACCTCATTAGCGTTGTCATCATAAAGGATCGAAATCTCAGGATCACGACCAAAGAGCGCTTTGATTTCATTTACATAGTTGAGCCACGGAGGGGAAAGTTTTGTATTTTGCATAGTTTTTATAGCCTTTCTGCATATTGATTTTGTGATGCTAAGGTGATACCAAGGATTGGATCAAATCGGGTTTTGATCGCAGGTATATATCGCCCATATTTAACAACAATGTTCGGATACATAGATAGTATCTCTAGTTTATTATCTATCTCGTCCTTGTTGTACCCAGAATAGATTACAATGTCATCATTACACTTATACTTGTTCCTAAGTGTATCTACAAAATTTTGAAGCTGATCAAACGAATCGAGCGGTTCAAGACCCTGGCATACCACTGCCGATGTAATAGGGTTATTGATATACCGTTCGCATAGAGTGTCGATTTCGACTGAGATGTCTGCCGTCTGAGCCAGGTCTTTATTCTGGCAGACGTCAATGCCACATTTGAATGTGCAATGCGGAAACATAATGGTCATTGATGGAACTTTGTAGTTAACAAAATCCTCATCTATGATGCCTTTAAGTGTTATTGTGCAATTTCCTTGGCTGTTTTGTTGATAGGTTCCCATTTTCGTAATTTGTACTCCTCAGATCGTTCTTTTGACCAGGTCTTGATTGGTGTGTAAACTGTAATACCGTCCCTTTCAGGATATTTTTGATATAACATATTCTTTAATAGAGCGTTTTAACTCATCATCTTTTAATTCACATAATCGCGCTAACGGATTCACTTCCACTAAGTGTTTACCAAATTGCTCTTCGACACACCGTCTGCAATAAACTGCCTCAGCAAGTGTACCCCATGGTTTAAAATAATAACGCTTCCCATGATAACTAAAATCTACAATATAATTGAGCGTCCTTTTATCCTGCGACACCCCTCGTATACCTGTCTTGCTATCTGTTCTTGGAGCGCGTATATTATCAATGTTTTCCTGTCGCGATACAGCTCGTAGGTTAATACGCCTATTATTTAGACTATTGCCATCAATGTGATCCACTTCTTTTGTGTCATCACAATCATTACATAATAATCTGTGCAAATATATCCCCGTGCCATTTTTAAACGAGCCAGTAATCACATAAAATTTATTTTTCTTTTTTACTACTCGCCATGTGTATTGGCTTACCAGATCATAATCGTCTAAATCGATATAAAAACTGATTGTTGTATTGTTATATGTGACATTGCATAATACAATATCGTCTCTTTTTACCCATTCATTTGTTTTTACATCAAGATGATAATGATTGCCTATATTTGAACAAAATGTACATCTCTTTGGTGGCTGATGTCTTAAATGATTTTTATGGGTTGGAATAACAGCCCCACAATTCAAACACTTACATAAAACATATTTGCTTGGATTTTCTGGCACCGGTTTGCTTATAGATATCCAGTCACTTTCTTCACAAATGTTTTCTAAAACCAATCTTGTGCCGAACTGTTGACCAACTAGGTCCACTATCTTTTGACCCATAAAATATCATCTCCTGTTAATCACGGAATAGACTATACCATCATCTTTATTGCTAAGATGCTCCTTGGTAGTCGTTGAGGGCTTCGTTTTATAGCCGCTGTCCCTGCGGATTGTCCAATCCAATACATTTTTACTGATAATATCTAGTAGTATTGGCTCTAAGGAGTTCCCCGCATATTCGGAGTTTCTTGTTTTAGATCGCGTTACTATATCACTATAGCATTGGGCAATACACAATTTTACCCTACGATCCTCGTATATTCAGTTTCTACTGGTTCGCCACATACAGGGCAGATTTTGCCATAGAAAGCATGATTATGTTTGCATGCCTGAATCTTAGTATTGAAAGCGAAATATGTGACACCACTATCCGCAATGTAGTTGACCATCTTCCACGCTTTGTCAAAGCTGTCGAACGGAGCGTCGATGTTAGCATGAAGGATTGATCCACCATTACAATATCCATCAAACTCTGCCGCGATTCTCACTCTCTCATGTAATGATGTCTTGATCCCAAGAGGAATAAACTGATTGCCATATAACGGTAGATCATAGATTCGAGCTCTTGGGTAGAAGAACTTATCCTTCTGCATCAGTTTGGCTGCAGCGCTTTCACCTGGGATTTGCTCGGTGTTGATTTGGTAATCACATTCGTATGTCTTAATAAATTCGTCAGCCACTCTTCTCATAGTCTGGAATATTTTTTGACCAAACGCAGACGCCTTCTCCGTGTAATAAGTATTTCCAAACTCATCTACTTTTACATATTTGAATTTCTTCATCGTCTCGTAAATTCCCAGAAATCCAATGGTATTATAAAGATGGTCGAAATCTATCATGCCATGTGTGAAATTAGGCAAGATACCCTTATCAACATTACGTCTAATGATATGCCTAATGGCATCAAGCGCACATAAACAAATATACGTTCTTTCTTCTAATTCGCTTAGGTATTCATCTTCAGTTTTTGTGTCAAGAGCTATCCTTGCGAGATTAACTGTGTTCACTTTTACGGATCCAACTTTGAGTGCAGTTCCCCCTATGGAATTAAAGTATCCTAACTCCCGTATATCTGACTTGAGTCTGCAACAGTTTGAGAGGCTGTTAACCGATGAGTCTACAAATAGATTAGAATCCGACCACTTCATATTATGTCGTATTGCCCACCTCGCAAACTCTTCGTCTACAAATTTGCCGTTCTGTCTTAGCAGTGAAATTGTACTTACCGGAAATGTAAACATGTTGTCAGAGCGTATCTCAGACATCACCTCCATATACCATTTCTGGAACTCAATAATCTCCTCTTCGTAGTCAATCATAAATGATCCGTCTGGAAATGTTGCCCCTCCAAACAATGCTTCGAAATATGGCCTGTCAAACACAGAGGTGTTCGTAAAAGCCGATTGGCTACCGTCTCTTTGGTATGGTTGATTTACCGCATAAATAAATCTTTGGAAGTTTTGACAAGCGTAATATTTTTCATTGCCGCTAGTCTTAATGCCAAGATAATCGCTATCTATATCCTTTTTCCAAAAATAGAACATATACGGCAAAATATTAGCTAATCCAACAGCTCCACTGGTTCTGTTACATGCATAGCTTATAAACTCTTTAACAAAATCTACAAATGTTATTAGATGTTTTGCCGGTAATGCATTCTGACCATCAATGAAGTACAACCCCTTTTCTGCCAGGTCCCTCAAATCGTATGCAAAACAATATGACCTAAACGTACTTGATGGCGCATCATGGAGATATAGAACGCCGATCCACTCCATTCGTAACCACTGATTTGCAGTTTTAAATCCAAATTTCTTGGAGATCTCATAATAGATTTTGTTGAATGCCAAAAGTTTTGAGTGAGGCTTTGGCATTTCACGTTCAAGAGTTACAATGTCTTTGTGACTTACATTCGAATTGCCATCAATGCTTGAGTCTGCGACAACATCCTCGTCTACAAAGTTATCTATAAAGTCTGTATAGCTAAGCTGATTATCATCGAAGCCATTAAGCTTTGCTATGTCTGTCCCAAACTCAGCCTGAAGTTTGTTGTACTGTGATACGAAGTTCTTAACTAGTTTGATATTTATTTCCATGCCTACTCCTTTTGGTTAATCCAGTCGTTAGCCTGTTTGAACGGCATCACTTCGCCGTCAACCTCAAGAATAGGCGCAGACATAAACCCTTTAGCTATCATCACATCTTCGTCAGTTACCAACTCATATTCGATTCCTTTATTGTCTAATTTTGTTTTCAACACGTTGCATTGCGGACAACCTGTACTGTACAATACAACCAAATAAATCCCTCCTATTCTTCACCGAGATCCATCAGTATGTCCAGGATCTCAGATTCTTTTGTAAATCCGTTTACGTGATTAACACTGAGGATTTGAACAATGTCCCCAAATGTTAAATCTGGGTACTCTTTACTCCAAATAATGCGCAAATCTGTACAAAAATTTTCGATCTGCATCTTCCTGGTATCGTTCCTCATATCTTCTTATTACCAGTCCTAAAGCCTTATTTATCCACTTATCATCTGTTAATTGCGCTAGGTCATCTAAAATCCAGATCATGTCCATCAGCCGATCCTTATCTACCCCTTTGTAAAAACCGTACTGATTAAGGATTGCATCCGCGATTTCATACCCGCTTTCTAAAATATGTCGTGTGTCCATTGTAAATTATTTTAAAACCCAGCACTAGGCTGGGCTAAATTCAGCTTGCCATAAAGGCTACAGCCATCACAACTCCTGTGTCTTTGTACTCGAAACAGCAGTAATCATTATTCATTGAGTTGATCTCATCGATGTTGCGGTAATCGATATCAACCCTGTCTTCGCCGCTGACGAGACGCACTCCAACTGGAGTCTGCTGTATTTCTGGATTCTTTAATGTTGCCCTAATACCAGATTTGCACAACTTGCTCTGTAAAGTCACGGACACGTCGCCGTGAAACCTGCGGCCATAACGGCTTATCATGTCAACTACAACTGCCACTCACTATCCTCCTCCTTCACAGAAATCGAACATGCGTTCGGTAAAAGGATTGTACCACTATATCGTGTGCATTACAAGGAAATCTTTTACTTTATTTGTATTTATCCCTCAGCGCTACTATATATGGTGCAAGAAACTGCTTAAACGACGACATGCTTGTGTCAAGTCCGTATTTCTTCGCAGCATTGCTAACAGATTCTAGTTCCTTTGAGTTTATTCTGGCTTTGTCAAATATAGCCAAGCATCCGTCAACGCCAATGCTATCAACTATTGTCTGAATAAACCCATTATAGTACAACAATTTAGACGTAACATACTCATCTGCATCGTCAGATATCTTATAGAATCTCTTCTTGCAAAACTGTTTGAACGTCATCTTAGTAGATGCCGTCGATGGTATTAAAGAACCCGGCGGGCTTGTTATCTCTTTCCTCCCAACACCCCCGCCTCTATGATGAGATATGTGTATACACTCCATCTTTGAAACAGCGTAGTATGCGTTAGTTAGTTCGTCAGAAATACTAAATGTATTACGCTCAGTCGTAATTTTATGATTATCAAAGTCAACCATGCTTGTGCGTAATGAAAATAATTCGTAAGGGCTTTTGGCTACACCCTCATAGAACGTTCGAATGAGCGCTTCTCTCCACTCTTTATCGATCTTCTGCTTTCCAATAATGTCCTTAATATCTTCTGGTGCGTAATATGGTAAACTGTGCTCCGAGTGTTCAACGATATATCTAGCCTGGAATGACGGATCCGCAGTATAATCAAGATCGTATCCATACTTTTGCGCATACGTGTTGAACTGCGTTAAGTATCTTATGTACTTCTGTATCGTACTATCGTGCGGATATTTGTCACGACGAAGTAGCATCAATGTGCCGTCATTAAACTGATAGTCAAGTGGAGTCTTTCCAGTATTTTCATAAAAATTTTTTATGACTGGACTATCTAAATACAATATTAGCTCTTTTCTACTATATTGCGACTGCTGAATAAACTCATCAACTAGTTTAATGTACTCATCATAGGTGTGCATAAGGAACCTCCTTTTGACTACTATATTAAGTCATATGTCTGTTGTGGTCAACCGGAAATCCCCCTTATATTGTTCTCCCCAATGTTACAAACTGTACAATGGACTACCCTCCTTTCATAAATCATTATAGCATGTCGTATGTCTGTTGTCAATTATATGTCTTTGTATTTTGACTCTCTGGTATACATAATTCTTTGAAGTGTGGCAGTGCCATTATTTCATCGCAGAACATCCTCCACTCAGGCAGGAGGTGTTCACTCCTTTGCTCCACTATTGTTTTTAACTGCCTGTAGTTTGTTGTCATTTTTGCTGTCAGTTTAAACCCGCACGGGTTACTGTATAACATCTTGAGTCGCTTTTTACGTTTCAGATCTTGATCAGTCTCGGTATTATAACTGTCAACAAGTTCCCGCATGATCGAAACCATACGCGGATCTACATATTCGATGTACTGATCTTCTATATGGAACTTCTGTAAGCAGTGCATCGTTGACTGCGAACTGATAAACTCAAAGAAGTGATACCGCTCAGCTTCAGTCCATGCCTTCACAGTGAATGTCAGATCGAACTGAACGATGATGCCATTGAGAAAATTATCGTGCCCGCTCCCGATCTTTGCAGACCCCAGTTTCTTAGTATTGTTTGTAATCTCGCATGTTACACTGTCAACATCGACACTCATAGGATACTTGCTGCCGCGAATGGCATCCGGCAATCCATATACTTTTATCTTATTCAATACGCTCATCTGCACTGTCCTCCACTAATTGCTTATATAATTCTGTCGCCTTTTGACCAGAAAACGCTTTGAGTATTTTTGTAGACTGACCGTCGAATACCATCAGCACAGCCGAGTCATCTTTGAAGTCATCGGCCTCATAACACACACTGAACATTTTTATCATTTTAATACCCCTTCTCTGAAACATACAATGCCATATGCAATGGCTGTTAAATTAAACAACACAACAGGTACTACGGCTGGCATCATAACAATCACCCAGTCAATGTCAGTTACGCCGGAGATTTTTACGATTAGTAATACGAGCTGTATTACGACTAGCATAACGTATGTGATAAGACCAACACGAAGCATTTTAAATCTCCCACTTTTCGTCCATTATCTTATTAAATAGCTTTTGAGCTGCACCCCAATATTCATTATAAGAGATTTCAGTTAATGTATCAAAGAGAGTTACCATCTCTGAATCAACGTAGAACGAATCGAAATCAAAATGTCCACCGTGGTTGCAATCTTCATAATATATTTTACCCAAATCTGTGCGGAATTCTAGGCATTCGACACGGTACTCATTTGATGACATTGCGGAGATTACTTTATAATATACATCGTTACCATCCTGATGCCTCTGTACAAAGCATCTGCCAACAAGTTGTTTGTTCCGTTCAATCTTCCGGTCGCGAATTTTTTTATACTCATCATCCGTCATCCTCTTTGCCACTTCCGCTATAGTGCTTAGTGTGACATCATTCTTTTTTGAAAACTCAAACAGTTTATCTTTAAGATTCATCATAATAGATCCTCAAACTTCTCAATTTTGTCGCAGTGCATAAATTGCATCTTGTTCATCTCGTCACAATACGCATTGTATTGTTCTACCATTTCGCCCATAATGCGCAAAGTATCATACTCTGGTGACCACTTATTAACCGCTACTATAAAGTGAACAATGTCATTGCCATAAATATGTTCATCCGACTCGAAGAAGGTCGAACCATCATCAAACCCAACAACATATTCGTCAAGCGGATGTGTGTAGCTGATATAAAGCCAGTCATCTCGAAATGTATGATTATGAAACGGCGATCTTCTATATACAAGGCCTTTTACACCGGCAGTCCTAATGTATCCTTTCATAGCATTCATAAGCGTATAATCGGGTGGCAAATCATCCTTAGTCAGCTTGGTAGGATGTTGTGTTGAATGCCCGCTATAGAGCCGGCCATCAGGAAGCTCATGCTCAACAAACCAGTATCTACTGTTTCCGATGAACTCTTTAGACCAGTCAGATAATTTCTCGTATTCTTCATCAGAGATCGGCTCATATTTCCTAACTGATGTAGCATAAAAGTTCGATTTTATTCTATTACGCCCCATAAACGTCATCCTCCCAGGATGCCTTATATTTCCTATCTTTATTTTGCAATTTTAACAAAGATCCGTCATTTTCAATGCAATCAAATTCCACTTTTATCTTACAATGGTTCCTAACAGCAAACGAAGATATTATGGCATCGCCGCCTCCGGTTATATCAACAGTGTCGGTCAAGATTTCAACCTGCGGATTTATAGCTATAGCTTTTGTTAATAGCATATGATCACCCACCTGAAACTTGATATAACGCGGCTCATTTGTGCTAACCACTGCAAAATCATAGATAACGCATCCGCAATATTCGCACCTGTCTCCTTCAAGCGGCGCCCCGCAAACCGGGCATTTGTACTGTCTGTTTACCATTTCGGCCTGTCCTCCAAAGATGCTTCGCCAATGTATTCCAGGACTTCCGACTGTCGGATATGTTTGTACAATGTATTGTTCGATTTGCGAAAGATATCATACGAAGGCTCCTCGTTCTGCTCGAATGTACCGAATGCATCTACAATCTCGATCGAGCCAATTATATCCTCCTCTTCGGCTATCACTTCGCCACTCCAGGTTATTTGTTTTGGGCAGTGAAATTTTACAAGATCTCCACATTTATACTTCGGTCTATCCATTAAGTTGTACCTCCTTCTGCCAAAAATCTTCAATTCTAAAAAACGGCAACGTTCTTGTTTGCGGGTCTAGTTCATTCAAACATTCTGTCGTTGGTTCATTCATGCGTGAATAATGATGCGACGCAGCATCTTGTTTGTACCATCTCTCTTCACCGTATACACATAGGTCGCCAATTTTCCCGCAGACCGGACAATATGTTCCGATGGTTAACTCCGTTGTCGGCATAAAGCCATGAGCCGGATCGAGCCTACCGTGCTCTTTTATTGTCTCAAATACGCAGTATTCATAGTGATGTTTATGGTTAGCTTTCTTTGGCTTCTTCTTTTTCTCGGTAGGTTTATGGAAAAGCCACTCCTCTCTGTACACATCGTCTCGATCAATCATCGTTCTCCACCTCGATCTGACAGCTCCTCATAACATCGAGAGCTTCCTTATGACGCTCTGGTGTCGTGCCCGCGCAACATGATGCATCAACAAATATCGGAGTCTCTGGAAACTGGGTATGAATTAACAAAGCGTTTGTGATAACACAGATATCTGTACAAAGACCTACGATTTCTATAGATTTTATACCCTGCGGTATCACATCGTCCCAATGTAATTTACCAAAGTTGTTTTTGTTTATATAAAAACAATCTAAAGGAGATTCTTTCGCTATATCATGATGCACATGCCACCCATCAGTGCCATAAATACAATGCTTAACCGGCAATCTAGAGCCTTCATAGCTGCTACTATACAGCGATGAATAATGGGTGTCCCTTGTGAACACTACCGGCCTGTATGCCATTCTGTATTCTTTAACCTTGTTTGCTACGTTATGAACTATTTGTTCCGCTTCAGGTGTACCAAGAGGACCTGTGATAAAATCATTCTGCATATCGACAACAACTAAAATGTCTTTCATACAACTAAAATCCCTTCATCAATCATACGATTAAGCCATCGAATTGCGTTGACTTGAACATTCATATCGAAATTATTTTCTATATCTGATGCGTTATAGAACTGATCAAAATCATATGAACACATCCCACCATACACTGTGAAGCTGCAGTCAACCTTATTATTATCTTCGTTAAAACCAATCCAGAACTCAGATTCGTCATCGTAGTAATTTGTTAAACTACAACCTTCAAGATGACACCACCAGTTTCCAGTGAGCATGGCGTTATTATGCCAGGTTTCTTTCTTCAATCTATCCCAGTCTGCGATCTTGAGTTTCTTAATATTCTTTGGTGTAAGATTATATTTATTTGGATATTGATTCACCAAATCGTAATCAATATATTTTTTCATTTGTAATCCCTTCGATATTTATAAGTGCCCAACATTTTTCGGAGTTTAAAACTCCTGTT
>Ga0326512_10003520_pt1 | contig 11467 bp, 12 predicted proteins | sample 1_2617_0518_D_FD_203652 | JGI IMG/M metagenome (GOLD analysis project Ga0326512, IMG submission 203652) | Bovine rumen microbial communities from UC Davis, California, United States - 1_2617_0518 | ecosystem: Host-associated > Mammals > Digestive system > Stomach > Rumen | place: USA... | reverse complement strand
CGTCTGCCCTTTTGCCGTGGTCATGCCGTTGACCCAGACTCTGATCCCAGCGGATTCCAGCACTTCCAGACGCTTTTCCAGATCGGCGAGGATCGCCGCAACATCAATCTGCTTCTCATCCTTGGCATATTCTGCCGCCATGCTGAGAAGCTCAGGCACATCTGCCTCATCCAGCTTGCCCATTGCAAACAGCTTGTAAATGCGCTCTTCCATGTCGGAGAGCTTGTAGTTGCCAGTGCGGATAATTCCTTCAAGAAATTCTTTCATGATTCAGTTCCTCCTTATGAATTGAGAGCGTTGGCTATTGCCTGAGTGATCTTGTTGTCGATGTAGAGGCGAGTATCACAAGGGTAAGTCACCTCTACGTCTCCCGTATCGGCCCAGATGTTGTTTGTGCCGTACAAGGTTGAGAGAATGCCGCTGACCTGTTCGGCGGTAAGCTGGAAGGTGGTAGGAGTGGCGAGAGGATAAACGAAGGTAAATGTATCTGTATCTTCAACTGTTAACGGAACAAACGCACGGATATAACCTGTCCCGGAAATATAGAAACATGAACTGGTAGCAATCGTATTGTATTTCAGCTTATCGCTTATTGTAATAGCTCTATTATCTAAGTTAACAGGAATATTCGCAATGCGCCCTTCTATGTAATCTGTTTGTGTTATCTTATTTGTAAATTCACTCCACGCTTTGGTTATTATCCCCCTGTCCACCACCAGCGTTCCCGTCCTATCGGGGTTGAGCGTGAGAATGCCACCGTAGACCGTCCCGGCTTCGTCTTCCCAGTTGACGGAGATTTGGTTGCCGGTGTATGGGGTGTATGCATGGGGTGTGCTTCCATATTCAATTTGCCGATGCGTTACATTAAAAATATTAGGCGTAACTGGTGTTGGATACACTGAAAATTCTTCAAAGTATCTAAAGAATACAGCCGCAGAAGGGACAGACACTTCAAAGGGGGCGTTTCTATCATTTACATGTTGTCTGGATATATACGTTTTATTATCATCATAAAAAGCAATTCCAGCAAATCCGAATGTGTAGTTGGTGCTTCCCTTCTCTATGCCGTACACATAAAGTTTATCACTGTTTACTTTTATATATCCACTTGAAATGCGGGTCGGGTCGTTTAAATATTCACCATTGGCAGTTATTGTATAATTTCCGTAATCTGGGTCATTCGGATTAAGCAGATTCTTCCCCGCCTGCTCAATCTCCGCACCCGTGTGACCGCTGATCGGGCAGATGTTTTCGTAAGGAACAAAGTCAGTTGCGGTAGAGCCTTCTTCGACTTGCGCATACGTCCAAGTAATTGTAGTTCCAGCATTGTTGTACCTCATAAACACGACATAGCCATCATGTTCCGAAGTAAAACTTGGATTCGCTTGACCATTCTGTAAAACCTTGTTCGAATTCAGAATGTCATCGAGGCTTGCATAAACACCATAGTAAATATTCGACTCTGCTCCGGTCGCGTCACTCGATATAGCGTATGTTTTTCCGCTTTTAACCGGCGCGTAAAAACAAACTCCACTGAATGCGTTCTGATTGGCATATGGTGATGTAATTGACGTCCTGGTATACAAAGTTGGAATATTATTTGAAATAGATCCGGCGTAACCAATACCATTACAAAGATTCTTGTTTCCGCCCGCAGGCCACGGAGCATCATACCCATGCAAATCCTGCACAGGCTCGATCTGAGCCACGAGCTTCTTGATGGGCATCGAGTCCGCTCCATCGGAAAAGCTTGCGATTGCTCCGCTGGCCGTCTCCAAGATCACAGGAGCTTTGGTGTCGAGGCCGGTCGTTTCGTCATTTAATTGGCGATTCAAAGCACTCAGCTTTGCCCCGACAGTGCCCTCGTTATACTCCTCCGAACTGTTAAACCCGACGTCACCGGCGTTCAGCTGGACCGCTCCGGTCTTGCCGGCGACCGACGTCACCGGCGCCGTCTGCAGTGCCGTGTCCGCCTTGCCGAGTGACGCCTGCACATCGCTTGCGAGGTCCGTCTTCGGAATCCCGCTTGCCGGTTTGCTGTACGTCCCGAGCCCCAGATCATCCGCGCTCTGGTTTCCGTCGAGCGTGTGGCCGTTGATCTGCGGCTTGTTGCTCAGCTGGGTATAGTCGCTCGTTCCGCTGCCTCCGCCCGGCTCGCCCTTCTCGCCCTGCGGAATGCCGAGATTCAGGACCGGCTGCGCCGGCGTTCCGGTGATTGTTGCCTCGGCCGGCGACTCCGGCGGCAGAGTCGTGACGGTCCCGATCCGGAAGTTCGGCGTCGTGCCGTCCTGTCCGGGTGTTCCCGGGTTGCCCTTTTCTCCCTTCGGGAGCCCGAAGTTCAGCGTGACGGCGCCAGTCTCCGGATCCACGGTCTTCTCCACGCTTGCCGGTGATCCTTCCGCCAGCGTCTCGGCCTCGACGTTCATGTCCTGGATCGCTTCCGCTGCGGCCTCGGCCTTCGCTGCGCCCGCCTCCAGTGCGGCGATCGCCTGGTCGAGCGCGTCCTCCTGCTCCGGATCCGGCGTGGTCGTCTCCGGCGGCTTCCTGGGCGTGATGTGGATCGTCACCCAGTACTCAGTCTCCCGGCTGTCGGTTGCGCCGTGCAGGACGATGCAGGCCGTGATCGGCGCTGAGCGCTGCAGCAGCTCGTTCGGGACCTGCACGCCGGACGCGTTGCCGATCATCGGGATCGCGTTCCGGGTGTACACGGTCGAGAACTCGACCTGATAGGCGTCCGGCAGATCCACGCCGGAGATCTGCAGAACCTGTCCCTTGTCCCACTGCGCCAGAGACGGGGACGCGGTTGCGGTGTTGCAGCCTTCGCCGAACACCGCCGTGGTCACATTCGTAGCCATATGTTTCCCTCCTTAATTATTGCGGATAAAGCGGTCCGAGGACGATGTAAGTCCCGTTCATTTTGAGGACCAGCACCCTGTTTCCTGTCCTGACGGTGTAGATCCTCTTGTAGGGCTTTTCCATGGGGGCGGACTCGCCGTCGAGCTGAATCAGAATCCCCGAATTTGTAACTGCTGTCACTGTTGCAAGGTAAAAATCGCAGGCGTTTGTCCCTGCGGAGCTTTCATGAGACGTCAAGATTCAACACCACCCTTTCAAGCGTGTGCGTCATGGGCCCGCCGGCTGTCAGCTGGGCGCTCCAGGACTTCTCGACACAGATCCCGTCTATTCCCTCAGCAGAGAGAGCAACAGCTTCGTCGACGCCGAACCCGGGCAGCAGATCTGTCTGGACGGTGATGACCTCGCCGCTGATCATGCTGGCGCTCAGCAGGTTGTTGGCATAGGTCTGCAGCGCGGACTGCGACGCGATGTTCTGCACGTTCTCAACACGGACAATCTCGCGGCCTCGCCGGGAGATCGACAGGGGGGACTGGGGGTTTCTGTTCTCGGCTGTGGCCCTCATGGCCGCGCCTTTGTCCGCGTTGGAGCAGATGCAGACGAAGACGTTCGGCGCGGAGTAAAAATCGTTCACCCGCGTAACCTGCGGAGCGATCTGGATCTCGTGTGCTTCTCGGGCGTTGCGTGGATCCGGTTTTTTATCGGTGAAGCTGTGCTTGATGTTCTGTGAGGTCGGGATCATCTTGGGCTCGAGGACGGCTGTCCCTTCCGCGTTGAACCAGAGCTGTTTATAATTGATTTCCGACAGCAGCTGATTGACGATCGTCAGGTAGCTGGTCCCGGCCTGCCAGTCTTCCCTGTTTTCTGGGAGGACGGCGTCCGACTCCGATCGAAGTACGTGCGGGATCCCGGCTGCGCTGATCAGACTCTCGATCGCGTCGAGGTAGAGCGTGCCGGCTGCGATGTAATGGCTGGCTTTTAATTTGGTGTCTCTCAGTCTCCAGCATCGGTCGAACGCCTGGATCGTGATGGTGTCCGCGGTGTCCGTTTTGTTCTTTGTGACCGAGCACGGCATCAGGATCCCGAGGCTGTGCTCCGCACCGTCGGAGGTCAGCACGGGCTTGATCTCATCCGAAGCCCAGTCTGCCTGGATGGGCCTGCCTCGGGTGTCGATTGCCTCAGCGAGAAACTCGCCCTGCATGGACATTTTGATCTCTCCGCTCCGGTCCATGGTCAGCACCGGAGCAGAACCCGCGGGGAACAGTTCCCCGCAGGTGATGCCGTTCCGCAGGAGCAGGTACCGGATGACCTCATGATCTCTCATCGGCAAAATCCTCCCATTCGATCTGCTGCACGTTGATGACGTAGCTCACCCAGGCCCACCGGGAAGCGGACTTGGTCCAGGCGGTCATTGTGCCGACGATGACGGGATCGGCGTCGTGCTTGATGATCACCGGCGTCCCGAGCATGGATTCAAAGACGCGGATTTCTTCTTCCTGGTCAAGCTTGAACGCGGCGGAGAATGTGATCTGCGTGTTGAGATACCCGTTCGTAAAACCATGGGGGAACTTATCACCGGAATAGTGATAGAAGGCGCTGACGGAACTCGCTTCGATCTGCAGCACCCGTTCCTGTTCGGTGGAGTATTTGATCTCCAGCCAGCTGCCCGGCTGGTCCGCTGCGGAGATGAACGTCCCGTATCCGATCGTCCCGACGGTGATCTCCTGGCTGATGCAGTAGTTCCCGTCCGGCAGCCGATTGAGGACCTGATAGCTGTGCTCGCCGTTTGCGAGCCGGTCGGCGAAGGTGTAGGCGTCGGTCCTGGCGATGAATTCTCCGTCCCGGTAGACGTAAAAGTCGCCAGTCTCTGCGTCGGTCTCCCAGCTGAGGCTGGCATCGACAGAGGCTTCACCGGAGAGGTAGACGCCGTACGGGGATTCGTTTGCAATGACGACGGTTGTGCTGCTCCAGTCGGACCAGAGGTAATAGGTGCCGGCCACCCGGACGCGGATCGTGTGTTCTCCGTCATCAAGATAGGCAGGAGGGGAGAATTCCTTGTCGTCGCCGAAGTAGACGCCGTAGACGGTCCCGTCGATGTCGACCTCAAAGGCCTGCTGCCCGTCGGACTGCCAGCTGATCGTCGTGAACGGGACGGCCGTCGCGGAAACCAGCGGCGCTTCCGGCGCGCCGTAAGCGATGAAGCTGTTGACGGAATAATTTCCGGCAATGTTGTCGAGATTGTACGGGACAATTGCCCATTCGATCTGGCCGACCGGGAAGGTCCCAGCCTCCGCTGCGAACTGGGTGACAATGTCGGAACTGGCGTGCAGCGTGTTCCAGCTTGCGGCGCCGTAGGTTCTCCACAGCAGCTCGAACCGGCTGGCCGGGTTGCCGTCATCGCTGGAAAACTGCCAGAGGAAGAGGATCTCCTGGTTGTTCTTCTCAACGGAGTTGATTGGTGCGATGGCTGTCGACGTGATTGGTCCGGCGGCTGTCTTGAAGTAAAGCCAGACACTGTTCGCGGTGCATGGGTATCCGGTGGAGTCCGTGCCCGTTATTCTGTAGCCGATCAGCTCCACGGCAGGGAATGTTTCCGCGGGGACGTCATACGAGGAAGCGCCGAAAACAGGGATGTTAAAATAGTGGCTTTCGCCGTCAGTACCGACTTTCCACTCGATGGTCACGTCCCCCGGCGTCCCGATCACCTTCATGCTTTCCGAGTCGGTTCCATCGCCTGTCATGTTATAGACTTCCCAGAAGAAGGAGATCGGCTTGTGCGGGTTGTAATAGTAGCGATGGGGGGACAGATTGTTTCCGTACAGGGGATGGATCAGGTTGACCGCTGCCACGCAGGTGGCGATCCCGCTGGTCAGCACATTCCCGAGAACGTCGGTTACGGAGACGTAATACTCGTATGGAGTCTCGGGGTCTGTCGCGAAGGTGTTTTTCGGGATGACCAGACGTTTTTCAGAACCCGAGACCGGAATCTGATTCCAGTTTGTTTCGCCCTGTTTTCGCCAGTAGAAGACTGCGGAAGCCTGCTCGAAGGTTTCCGCGTAGCAGTAGTACTGGTCAGCACTGTCGCGGAGAAGCTCCCACTCGACCGTCTGAGGTGCCGTCGCGTTAAACCACCACGGATGGCTTGTGCCGATCGGCTTGGTGATGCTGAGGCTGTCTGAAACAGAGACTGCGTCGTCATAGCTGACGGTGATGTATGGGGTGCTGCTGTCGGTTAATTCCGGTTTTGCAGTGATAACGACCGTTTTGTCCTGGGTTGCGTTCTGGATGATAAATGCCAGATTCCGGAGGAATGTTACGGAAATCCGGGATTGATCCTCGACGGACACCAGATCCGAGAAAATGCTTGTCACGTCGCGGAAGGACTGCGTCATTCCGCCGAAGTAGGGGGCGTGGGACGTGATGATCTGCTTCCGGTTTGCGTAGGTGAGCGTCTCAGGGTCGAAGTCTTCGATGGGATCCGTGCCGACGGATATGGCAGCGTCGGTGTTCTGCTTAATGCTGAGCGTGATGGCAATGCTGTAAATTCTGGCATACTTCAGCCGGTCCGGCAGAGCCTCAAACCCAAAGCAGAGCCCGTTTTTATATGCGACCGTCCCGACAAAGTCGCGAGAAACCTTGTACTCGCCCTCGGCCTCCGTCGGGAAGACGATCGTCGGTTCCAGCTCGCGCACATATCCGCTTTTCGTGATCGGAAGCGTGATGGTCTTAATCGCCATATCATGCCATCCTTTCCATCATCTGCCTGGTCTTGTACCAGGTAATAATCTCGTCGAGCTCGCGGATGCTGTTGACGCTGATGTTGAAGATCGTGTCGCCGCCCAGCTGCCGGCTCTCCTGGCTGCTGTAGATATGGCTGCCCCGGGGAATATCCACCAGCTCCGGACCGGCCTCGCCGACCCAGGTGAGGCCCCCGTGCCAATTTTCCGTACCTCCGGCGTTGTGGCCGTAGAAGCTGGAGTACTGGTCCCAGGTGCCGTTCTGCTGCATGACGGTCCGCTGGTAGTTGTTCGCGTTGCCGCTGCCGTAGCCGAAGCCGAGCGCGTTCTTGGCACCGGAGAAGTCCAGGCTCAGCACGCTCTTGATCAGGTCCGCCGCGTCCGCGATCACGGCCACGAACTGCGCCACCGCGCCGAGGGTGACCAGCAGCACATCCAGCGCGGTGTTGAATCCAGGGATCCCCTGCAGGATCTCGCCGCCGGTCCGCAGGATGCTGATCAGGCTCTCGATGATGCTCGCGAGGTTGGTGATCAGTCCGGATCGCTCCAGCATCTCGCCGGCCTTCCGGACCACGTCGCTGAACAGTTCCATGGCCGACTGTGCTGCCGGTGCGAAGTCCGCGGCCAGTTGTTTCCGGTTCGCCTCGATCGTCAGCTGCAGCTTCTGGTAGGCGTCGTCCACGGCGCCCAGTCGCTGGATCTGGTATTCGTCCAGAATGTACCCGGCCGCCTCCGCTTCTGCGCCGTACTGCTTTAGCGCCTTGCTGCCTGCGTTGATCAGCGGGTTCAGTTCCTGTGCGCTCTTGCCCATGAGCTCCATGGCGATGGCATCGCGCTGCGCGCCTGCGTCCATCTGACCGAGGGCATCCACCACGTCGTAGAAGACTTCCTCCGCGCTCCGGAGGTTGCCGGTCGTCTCATCGACGATGCTGACTCCAAGCGCCGAGAACTTCTCCTGCGCTTCCGTGCTTCCGCCGGCGGCGTCGCCCATGGCCTTTGTGATCTTGGTCATGGATCCGGTGATCGTGTCCGCCGAGACGTCGATGAGGTTCGCGGCGTAGTCCCACGCCTGCAGCATCTCGGTCGGGACTCCGGTGATGGCGCTCTGGGTGATGGTTTCGTCCACCTGCGCCGCCACGTCCAGCGTGAGCTGCCCGAGATCGGAAACGACCTTGACCACCGCGGCGATCGCGGCGGCAGCCGCGGCCATGGCGGCCACGGTTCCGGCGGAGAGACCCTGCATCCCGTTGAGCGCGTCCTTCGCGCCCTTCGGGAGCTTGACGCCGAGCTTGTCGGCGAGCGTGTCCACGGTGTCCCCGAGGCCCAGCATCTCATCGCCCTGGCCCTGCAGGGCCGCGGTGTTTTCTTCGATTGCGTGCTGGAGGTCAAACTCCGCCGCCTGCGCACGGTTGAGCTGGGCGGCGAACTGCTGGGTCCGCGTGTCGCTCTCGCCGTACTGCCGGGCGGCTGCCTGCAGCTGCTGCTGCAGGAGCTTGACCTTGTCCTGCTGCTGCAGCAGCTGCCGTTCCAGGAGCTCGCCCGCCCGGGTCAGGTATTCCGTGCTCTCCGTGTTCCCCTGAAACTCCGCCTTGAGCTTCTGCATCTCCGTGGCGAGGGTCTTGTTCCCCGCGTTGAGTTCGTTCAGGGCTTTTTTGTATTCGGCCTCGCCGTCCAGCTGGACGCGCGCGCCGAGGGTTCTGACACTTCCGGCCATCAGGCGCCTCCTACAAAAAGATCATAAAGACTCGGCTGGTTTTTCTCCGGGACCGGAGCATCATCCAGCTGAATCTTCCGCGGTTCCGGCTTCCGGAAATACGCATTGAAAAGCGCATGGAGCCGGGCCGGGTTCATCGTTTTCCAGAATGTTTTTTCATCCTGGTGACAGTCAAACATCCAGATACTGAGAAACCGGGCGAAGTCGATCCCTTCGGATCGGCCTGCCCGGTCGTTCAGTTTCCCGAGTCGCCGGGACCCTCGGCGGAGTTCTCCGCCGTCTGTTCTGCGGTGTCCGTTTCGGACACCGCCTGCGGGGGGATGATGGCCCGGGTGACCAGGCCGAAGATCTCCTTCACCGGCACCTGGCCCTGGCTGAGCTTCCTGCCCAGGCTCTTCCGGGTGAAGCGTTCCGGCCAGCCCATTTCCTCGGCGTAGTCGTTCATCATCGCCGCGAGAAACTCCATGACGCTGCGGTAGGGCCGCCCGTCGGTCAGCGCGTCCGTGATGGCCCCGCCGTACACTTCCTGCACGTCCGCCAGAGCGTTCATGTTGGCCCGCAGCAGGTAGGTCTTCCCCTCAAACTCAAAGGGGAGTTCTTCCAGTTTCAGGCTCACGGGTTGCCGCCTTCTTCGTCGCCGGTCTGGTCGCCGGTCTGGCTGCCCCCGAAGACCGCGAGGCACCACGCCCTGGCCTCTGCCTCGCTGTCGGCCAGGGCCCAGGCATAGAAGTCCTGGTCGAGTTCATCCGTCGCGAGGAACTGCCCGGTGATTGTCGGGGTCGCGAACTGGATGTTCCGCCCTTTGGTCTGCAGACTCATACCCGGCGGACCGAAGAGGTTCTTCCGGATGAACAAACAGAGATATTTTCTCACGGTGTCGACCATGTCCGGGGCGTAGAACGTGAGCCCGACATAGTTGCCCGCGTCGTTTGCACCGATCTTCTGGCCGATGACGGTCTTGGTGGTCGACGTGGATCCGCCGGCCGGAGTGTATTCAATGGAGTGCGAGTCCTCTCTGACGCCGAGAAGCAGCGTTTTTGCCGCGGCGAGGATGTACTTGACGCCCATGCTGATCGTCCCGCCGACCATGAGCCGCATGTATTCCGCCTTCGCGTCCTCCGCGTAGAGCGAGGCCTCGGCGATCTCCGGCTCGATCTGGACGGTCATGGCGTCGCCGACCTTGACCGGGGCTCCGTAACTCACGACGCCGTTGCTCACGCTATATGGCGCGGCGTGAATGTATTTCAGTCCATACTGAGGCATGTTGTTCCTCCTCTTAATGTCTTAGTTTGTATACTCGTTTTCGATCCAGTCGCCGATGATCTTGCCGGCCGGCTGGACGATGTCATCTTCTCCCTCGGCCAGCGCCGGGCGGATGAACGGACGGGCCGGCTGTCCCCGCTTTCCGTACTCGTTGACAAACGCGATCTCCGCGTTCCGCGTCTTGGTCTTTCCGCGGGTGCGGGTGCCGGTGAAGCTGATCATCTTGTATCCGCCGGTGTCGGTGATCTTGGGCTTGCGTTTGGTGCTGACCTTGTCCAGGATGTGTTCGCCGCTCTCCGGATCCCGGATGCCGAGGCTCTCGCCCTTGGCCCGGATCTTGTCCGCCGCGACCTCAGCCATGGCGTCCAGGGCCTCGGCCGTGATGTCCTCCGGGATGTCGGCGATCCGCCGGAAGGCGTCGTTCAGTTCATCCAGCCCGTAGAGCTCAAGCGTAGCCATAGTACGCGCCCCCGTCCGTCCACTCGCACTCCAGAACCCAGTGCTGTCCGTCGCTGTCCGTGGCGTCCGTCGGGATGGGCCAGGTGAAGCCCTGATCGAAGAGGGCCCGTGTGGCCGCCAGAATGGCCCACCTGGGGTCTTTCCCGTGCGGAAGGTAAAAGTGCACCTGCACGAGGTAACGCGCGGCGTGTGGTGCGCCTTCCGCCCACACTTCGCCCACCACGTTGTAGTTCCAGACGATGTACTCGGTCAGGGGGCCTTTGTACACATGCGGGAACACCGCGCCGGGGAAGAGGGGCGTGAGCGCCGCCTGGATCGCTTCGGCCACGCAGGCCTCCTGCAGCGTCGTCTCGCTCATCGGATCACCTCCGTGAGGATCAGCGTGAGAGAATCGAAGGTCTGGGGGAAGCTACGGAGGATCCGGTACCGCCGCCCGTTGAACTCCGCGAGGCGGTAGCCGGAGTATCCGGCCGGCCAGAAGTCCAGGTAGTCCACCGTGCTGACCTCCGCCTGCGCGCTGGCCTGCACGCCCGCCTTCATCGACTGGTAAAACTCCGACTGACTCACGCCGTCCTCCCAGTCGCAGAGCAGCGGGGGAGTGCTGCGGTGCTCGATCGTACCCTCGAAGCCGGACGCCGCCTGCGTGTTCTCGGTCCAGATCAGCGTGATCTCATCGCTCCAGGGCGTGTGCAGCGTGGAGTTCGGGCTCATGTCGCGCTCGCCTCCGTCCTGGCTTTCTGGCCGAACAGGCGGTTATTCCGGGCGACGGTGAGCATCCGCGGCATCGGCGCGCCGTCGATGCGGCTGCGCCAGAGCCAGCCGGCGTACATGATCACCAGATCCCGGTCGGCCTGTGTGTCCTCCAGCGTGATGCCCTCCGCCGTGAGGCGTTCCTGCGCTTCCTGGAGGCGGTCGCGAAGGCGTCCGTCATAGGCCTCGGCCCGGATGCCCAGATCGATCTTCAGACCGCTGAGCAGCTGCTGCATGTCCATGTCGTCGCCTCCCGTTTAATGTTCTGCGGCTTCGATGGCCGCGGCGATCTCAGCCTTGGTGTTCCGGCTGCTGACGCCCTCGATGCCGAGCTCCGACGCGGTGGCCAGCAGCTGCGCCTTGGTCATCCCGGTGAGGTCCGGGACGCTCTCGGCGTTCTGGCTGCCGGCGTCCGTGTCATCCTGCCCGGCGTCCTCCGGCTCCGCTGCGGCGGTCGTGACGGCCGCCGCATTCATGGCCCGGAGAGGGGAGGGCGAGCTGAGCTTACCAGCCGCCGGGCTTATTCCCCCGCGTTCGCGGTGTCCTGGGGGAAGGTGACGCCGGTGGCCGCCGGGGCGGTGCCGCCGATGCCGAAGGCCGCGAAGGCTTCCGCGATGATCGGGGCGCCGTCATAGCGGGCCGTGCCCTTCACGACGGTCTCATCCTGCAGGAAGCGGACGTGCTCGCTGGT